>Ga0265292_1001511_pt1 | contig 20289 bp, 18 predicted proteins | sample Munlanlewell296A_FD_189080 | JGI IMG/M metagenome (GOLD analysis project Ga0265292, IMG submission 189080) | Leachate microbial communities from a municipal landfill in Southern Ontario, Canada - Leachate well 296A | ecosystem: Engineered > Solid waste > Landfill > Unclassified | place: Canada... | reverse complement strand
CTTCATCAACCGGATTTGGCAGTGAATAAAGCTTATGCTTCGTTGACCAGCTTGAACATGGTGGATACCCAGAATCCTGCAGGCAGCAAGTTGATGCAATATATTAATGCCGGTCATAATACGGCCGTTAATATGACAGGGACACAAAAAGCCCTGATATTAAAATGGATAACAGAAGGTGCGAAAAACAACTAAATCGGAGGAAATAACATGAAATCAATATTCAAAAGCTGGAAATTCGCAGCAATACTGCTGCTTTTTGCCTTCAGCGCTCAGTCTTTTGCTCAGGATGAAGCAACCGGTCCTGACCGCCGTCCGGTAAAGGAGGTTTTCAATTCATCCCTGCTGATTGATCAGCAAACCAATATAGGCCCATACAAAGGCGGACTTGAGCTGATTATTCACCACCGTTTTGGCACCATGGATAAGGGCTTTTCGGACCTGGTCGGGATATATGCTTCTTCCAATATCCGGTTGGGCTTTAATTATGGTATTACTGAAAGGCTGTCGATCGGCATCGGAACCGAGCGGTATAACAAATTTCAGGATATCTACGCTAAATACTTAATCTTTCAGCAGAAAAGAACCGGTATGCCTATATCCCTAAGTTATCTGACCCAGGTCGGTCTTGACGCCAGGAATAAAGAGAATTTCGGTAAAGATTCCGCATTCATAAACCGGTTTTCCTATTTCAACCAATTAATTGTTTCCAGGAAATTCAGCAGTAAGCTGAGTTTGCAGGTTGCCCCATCCTTTATACATTTCAATGCAGTCGACAGCACGCAATGGAACGATTACCTCGGTATTTCAGTTGGCGGGCGCTTTAAGGTTTATAATGAAATGTCCATTATTGCTACCTATGATCAGGGTTTTGCGATTATGCCTAATTTATCAGCCTCTTCAAGAGCTGCCAGAAAAGAGGACTTGATTGCTCCGAAACCGAGCTTCGGACTGGGTCTTGAAATCGGTTCACCAACGCATTGTTTTATGGTATTTGCTTCCAATACCTATAATATCATCCCACAGAAGAACTTTGCTTATAACAAATACAGTGTTTTGGATGGAGCGAAGGGTATTCGGATTGGGTTTAATCTGACAGTGAGGTTTTAAATAAAGTAAGAATTTAGAGATTCGAATTCAGAATTCCGAATGCCGAGGTATGAGATTCAAGGATACACGAAGACGAAATAATTGAATCTTTCACTTCAGAATACTTGAATCTTTCACTTCAGAATTCGGAACTCTGAATTCGAATCTCTAAATTCTTACTTTTTCATAATATTCTTTTTCAACCAAAAATGAAATTGAAAACCAAGATACTCCTGCTTGCTTGTATGGCCGGAATCGGCCTTTATGCTCAGGATTCCATCCCGATAACCGTGAGTAACCCTGCAAATATGCTCTGTCTCAGATGCCACGGTAAACGCTGGTATACCTATGCCAACCAGGATTCGAGCCAGGTGATCAAGCATAAGATGTTTAAGGACCTGATCATTGATACGGTTGCATTTTATCACAATAATCATAAATCTTTAACTTGCTCCGATTGCCATTCCACCGAGTATAGCAATCTGCCGCATAAACCGGACCTGAAACTCGAGCCTTTGCTGATTTGCGTGGATTGTCATACCGATACCGACGATGTTCCCCCGATAAACTTTACCGGAATCACCGAAGAATATAAGAAAAGCGTTCATGCCACCCGAAAAGGATCAGGTGTTACATGCTGGTCGTGCCACAATCCTCATACCTACAACATTACAACACGAAGCAAGGATAACCTGAGCCATGTGGTTGCCTATGATAATTCCATCTGCCTCGAGTGCCATTCGGGAATGGGCAAGTTTGACATTCTGTACGGCGATCCTAAATCATCCCTGATTGCCAAGCATCACTGGTTGCCTGATCCGGTCAAACATTTCAGAAATGTCCGTTGCATTGAGTGCCATGCGGAAATCCGGGAGGATGTTCTGGTTGCACATAATATCAGGCCGAAGGAGGAAGCAGTTCGGAAGTGTGCCGTGTGTCACTCAACTGATTCGAGGTTGAAACACTCGCTGTACAAATATCAGCTCGCACAGGAGCGGTCGGGAAAAGGAATACTTTCCTCCATTATTTCGAACCAGACATTTGCTATCGGAACCAATCCGAGCCCGCTGCTCAACCTGATCAGTTTGGCTATATTGGCCCTTGCCGTTATGGGCATAGCAATTCATACCATAATCCGAATAATCAAGAAGTAATATGAGCGGAAAAGTATATCTATATCCGATCTGGATCCGGCTGTGGCATGTCACGAATGCATTGCTTTGCCTGATCCTCATCATTTCGGGAATCAGCATGCACTTTGCCAGTCCCGATGCAACCAGAATCCGTTTTGATCTGGCCGTATCGATGCACAACATCTCGGGAGTATTACTAACGGTGAGTTACGTGATTTTCTTTCTCGGAAACCTGTTTACCGGTAACGGAGTCAATTACCTGATCCAGTTTAAAGGATTCCGTCAGCGTTTGTGGAAGCAGATGTATTATTATACGATCGGAGTTTTTAAAAAGGAGGAGATTCCTTTTCCGATCGGCAGCGCCAGGAAATTCAACCCATTGCAGCAGGTCACTTATGCAGTGGTTATGTATTTCTTCCTTCCGATGATTTTTGCGACCGGATGGGCATTGTTGTTCCCGGATATAATCGTAGAAGAGTGGTTGGGAATCAATGGATTTGCAGCTACAGATTTTCTGCACACCCTGGGCGGATTTGCGGTATCGATTTTTCTGCTGATTCATCTCTATGTTGCAACAATGGGGAAAAAGCCAACCGATCATTATAAGGCAATGCTGACAGGATACCATGAGGATGAATCTGAATCCGAAAGTAGGGGGTAGGCAGTATGCAGTAGGCAGTAGGCAAGCAAGCAGGAGTTTGGAGTGTGGGGGCCGTAGAGACGCATAATTATGCGTCTCTACAGTTTTAAGGTTTTTTCCTTTGCCTGAGTTATGTAAATTTCCAGGCCCGAAAGGGTTACCTAATCCTGTAAACATGAAAATACTATTTCCGCAAATTCCTGGAACCCTTCTGACAGCCGGTCTGGCCGTGGATGGCCGTAATTTGAGGCCCTGGAATGATGATATGGACGAACGGTCGACCGAGCGGATCAACAAGTTCAACGTCTACCTCACCAACGGAGCGATGTATTCCAATTGGAAACCTTATAAACACCCGCTGTACGGCAATATTGAAATCTAAGGATGGAGTAAATTCAATTCCCGGTTGCCCCAGCCCTTTATGTTGATGGACCTCGTACATCGCAATGCTATGGCCGTGTTTGTGAGTGCATTCAACCTGCCGCAGATCAGTATGGGGGTTTCTGAAAAGGAAAAAATCGGAAAGGATCTTTACCGCATTAAGGTCAGGTTGACCAATTCCAAGGCAGTTTCATCGATCACTTACCAATCGGTGCGCCTAAAAATCAACCCAATGGATTATCTGAAACTGGATGGAAAAAACACCCGGGTAATTGCCGGACCCGAAATCCAATTTTTCCAGATCCCCTCCTTCGGACGGCTGGAATATCAGTTCCTGGTATCCGGAAAAGGTAAGCTGAAACTGGAATATCACTCTGAAAAAGCGACAGATAGGACAAAAGAAATTGAACTCTGACGCATCTGAATATGCTTAGATGATTAACTTTGAACAATAGGTAAATAAATCTATAGATATGTCTGTAATACAGAGGTTCACACATGCGGGGAAAGCCCCGATCCTTATCTTTATATTATTCATTGCAAGCCACTTATCAATCTTCGCCCAATCAAATGAAGATTGCCTGATGTGCCACGATGATCCTGGATTATCCATTGAGAAGAATGGTAAGAAATTATCTCTGTATGTTACCGCAAAATCTATGGGCAGTTCAGTGCATAAAGACCTGACTTGCGTTGCCTGCCATGAAGATGCTGCAGTCGCGGAGTTTCCGCATCCCGAGGGGCTCAAACCGGTAAGCTGCAGTAAATGCCATCCCGAACCTGAAAAACAATTCGATGCCGGGGTTCACGGACAAGCCAAAAGGCTGAAATCGCTTTACGCGCCAGATTGCAAGGAGTGCCATGGTGATCACCAAATTTTGTCGAGAACAAATCCTCAATCCCGGACCTATAAGATGAATATCCCGGTTTTATGCGGCAAATGCCATCGCGAAGGGGCACCGGTTGCCAGGATCTATAATATCTCCGAGCACAATATCCTGGAAAATTACAGCTCTGATGTCCATGGAATTGGCTTATTCAAAAAGGGGTTAATTGTATCGGCAACGTGTAATGACTGCCACGGGAATCACTTAATCCTGCCGCATACCAGTCCGAATTCCACGATTTCGGCCAACAATATTGCCAAAACCTGTATGGCCTGTCATACTAAGATTGAAGAGGTTCACACCAAGATTATTAAAGGGGCACTATGGGAAGAGAAGCCTGGATCAATCCCTGCCTGCACCTCTTGTCATATCCCGCATAGAGTTAGTACTCAAAATATTGTAGCCAACATATCAGACCGCGAATGCATCAAATGCCATGAAATGACGACTGCTCAGAAGCTTGTCGGGGACTCCCTGGTTTCGATGAAGGTGGACAAGGCTGATCTGGCAAATTCGGTTCATAAAAACATTGCTTGCGTAAAATGCCATTCTGATGTATCATCCAATCTGAAGCGGCCTTGTGAAACTGCCAGAAAGATTGATTGTTCTGCCTGTCATGCTGAGGTATCTACATTGTATGCCGGGAGCGGACACGGGCAGGCTTATGAGCGGAAAGATAAAAATGCTCCCTATTGCACTAATTGTCACGGAACCCACAAGGCAAAATCGAGGTATGATGATACGGCCCCCACGTACCGCGCCAATATCCCGACCCTTTGCGGCCAGTGTCACCGCGACAATGGAAAAGCCAACAAGACGGCTGAATTGCACCAGGTGAATACATTGGTTGATTATTCATCAAGCGTTCATGGCAAAGGGTTGACTGAAAAGGGATTAACGGTAAGTGCAGTATGCACCGATTGCCACTCGACGCACAATATCTTAAAGGAAACCGATGAACTTTCCACCATCTTCGCGAAGAATGTTCCGGCAACCTGTGCCACTTGCCATAAGGGTATTTACGATGAGTACATCAAAAGTGATCATGCCATTACCAAAGACGGCGGTAAGAAAAAGTATCCGACTTGTGTCAACTGTCATACTTCGCATGTGATTGGATCAACCGGAGAGGATCAATTCATGAATGAGGTTACGCAGCAATGCGGAACCTGCCATGAAGAAACAGCGAAAACCTATATGCTTACCTATCACGGGAAGGCGCATTCACTCGGGTATGCAAAAGCGGCCAAGTGTTCTGATTGTCATGGTTCTCACACTATCCTGAATATAAATAATCCTAAGTCGTCGGTTGGCAGCGTGAATATTGTAGCCACCTGCCAAAAATGTCATCCTGATGCAAATACAAGGTTTACAGGCTATTTAACTCATGCAACGCATCATAACAAGGAGAAGTACGGTGTTCTGTATTATACTTTTTGGGCAATGACCAGTTTGCTGATAGGGGTATTTGCGTTTTTCGGAATCCATCTGATTCTCTGGTTCCCGCGGTCATTTAAAACCTTGAGGGAAAGGAAGAAGCATAAAGACTCCTTAATCGATAAATACTTTGTCAGAAGGTTTTCGCGAAGTCAGCGGCTAACGCATATTTTCGTCATTCTCAGCTTCCTGATGCTGGCCTTAACCGGGATGATCCTGAAGTTTTCAAACATGGCATGGGCGAATTATCTGGCTAATTTATTGGGCGGAGCTCATATTGCCGGGAAAATTCACCGGTTCGGGGCATTCATCACTTTTTGCTATTTCACCTTCCACCTGTTCTCCTTAATCAGGACTAAGATCAAGAATCGCATTCCTGCCGGCAAGTTTGTTTTCGGTAAAAATTCGCTGATGTTTAACAAGCAGGATCTGAAAGACTTTGGTGCAACAATCAAATGGTTTATCGGCAAAGGCCCCAAACCCAATTACGGACGGTGGACATACTGGGAAAAATTCGATTACATGGCTGTATTCTGGGGCGTTGCTGTCATTGGATTTTCCGGGTTAGTGCTATGGTTCCCTGAAATTTTTACCTGGATATTCCCGGGCTGGCTGATCAATGTGGCACAGATTATTCACAGCGATGAAGCGTTGCTCGCAGTGGGATTTATTTTTACCATTCACTTTTTCAATACCCATCTGCGCCCGGATGCTTTCCCGATGGATACGGTCATATTTACGGGACTGGTTCCGTTGGATGAATTCAAGAAAGACAGGCCTCGTGAATATGAAGAACTGAAAGAATCCGGCCGTCTTAAAAAGGTTATGGTTAAAAAGGAATCTAAAAGCTGGTATTTCAATACTATTAAAACATTCGGATTTATTTTCCTGGCCTTTGGACTGGCACTGGTTGGGTTTATTATCTACTCGATGCTGTTCGGATACAAATAGCCGGCACAAAAAAAAGCTCCTTTGTTTCTATAACAAAGGAGCTTGGTAGGTGAGGCTACTTTAACAGGAGAAGATTATTGTCCTTTAGACGGGTTTTTATGAGCAATTTTTGCTGAATAGGTTTTGAAATCAAACCCTTTGAAATTCGGGCTATCAGCATTATGACATTTCTTGCAGAGCTTTTCATCAGGCATAATCAAACCAGCAGCCATTGCTTTGGCCATATCTTTCATAATGGTTGGTGTCTTATAAGCACTGCCTGGTCCATGACAAGATTCGCATGAAACACCTTCAGCAACCGTAATGGTTTGTGTATCACTTAAAACCAAACCAGCTGCGGTTGAATGACATTTCAAACACTTCGGATTTTTGCATTCATCACCCTTCAAAACCTGCATAGCCTTAGCATGCGGACTTGCAGCCCACTTGTTGTACTGTTCGCCCTGCGGTGGCTTATTGTGACACATTTTGCATTTTGCGGCTCCGATGTACTCTTTCTGTTGAGCACTGGCTGGAGCCACAGCCAAAAACAGGCCACAAACCAGCACCAAGGATAAAAATTTAGTTAACATAGATTCCTCCTTATTAAATTAATGTTATATTATTAACAAATAAATTACTGCTAAAATACAAAAATATCTTCATACTTAAAACCGTTCCTGAATTTTAGCTTTATGATCAATCCGATCCAAAAGAGTGCCAAATTTTTAATTTTGCGAGAGGTAGTAGGGGCGATCCCGCTATAGCCATGAATAGATTAGTGGTTAAAAGATTATAGGTTAAGAGGTTATGAATCCTGAAGAATTGTCAACTTTATATCAGTTGCGGATTAACCGGTTCCTGGCTGAAAGAAAGAAGCTGGAAACGAAATCCAATCAGATAGTGGCAGGCAGGATGGTGATGTTTGTTTTGATGTCCTTGCTGGTTTATCTTTCAGTTAAACTGAAAAGCTCACTCCTGCTAATATTGTCGATGATGCTGCTTGCAGGATTCCTTTACCTGGTGAAAAAGGCGGTCGTTATCCAGCGAAAAATCAATTATAAACAGATTCTGATTAAGATTAATGAGGATGAGATAAAAGCACTGCAAGGAGATTTCTCGGCTTTTAATCCGGGATCGAATTTCATGGATTACCACCATGAATACAGCTTTGATCTTGATATTTTCGGCGAGCGCAGCATTTACCAACTGGTCAACCGGGTTGCCACGCCGCTGGGTAAAGAGAAACTGGTGATACGGCTGCTGCATCCGGGCACCGATGCCAATCAGATCCGTTTACGCCAGGAAGCAGCCAAAGAGTTAAAAACCAAGGTTCCCTGGAGGCAGGATTTTCTGGTAACGGCCAGGGAATCTGACTGGGAGCAGGAGCATAGCCGGAATGTTCGATCATGGCTTGAGGCGCCCGACCGATTCAGCAAAATCCGCTTCTACACCATCGCCATCTGGATCAATTCAATCATCACCCTCTGCGTATCACTTCTTTTCGTTCTTCCGTATTTTCTTCCGGCTTTCTTGTCGTTTTCATGCCCGCCTGCCTGTTTCCTGTACTTCCTGCTCCCAATCAGTTTGGTAATCAGCCGGACCCGCCTGCTCTGATCCGGCGCCTGATTGATCTGGAAACATCCGGTTTGATTGCCACCCACGATGTCGAGCTCGGAAAGCTGGAAACCGAATATCCCGGGAAATTGTCTAACCTCTGTTTTGAAGTCATCACTGAAGGCGATCATTTGAGATTTGACTAACTGCTTTACCCCGGAGTCAGCCAAAACCTTAACGCTACATTCCTGATGAGGAAGATGGGAATAATCAGGGAAGCCTCTGAGTTAAATTAATAATATACAATACATTACGACCTATAGGCCAAATATGGTTTTTCGTCAAATTTGGGGAAATCCCCTTTCGTTAAAAAATGATAAAATTATTTGATATTCAGCTAAATAAGTCAATTTTTATTTGGTTGGCGGAAGAACGCAGTTGGTCCAGATTTTTAGAACTATGCTCAAAAGAGGCAGTGGCAACATTAAAAGATGGATTAACTTCATAATGCGCTCAAAACACAAGTTAGCAGGCTTAAGAAGTTTTGCCAATGGCTTATTAAGAGATATTCAAGCTGTAGAAAACGGTATGTGAATGCCTTGGAGTAATACTGTTGAAGGTCATGTAAATAGAATAAAGACTATAAAACGGCAGATGTATGGAAGGGCTGGCTTTAAGCTACTGCGGAGGAAGGTGATCTTATCTCAAACCGGGTAATGCTTCCCTAAATGTAACGAAGAACCAGGTTACGCAGGAACTTAAGACCGGTATTCAGCACCCCTGTTTTATTGATCAGTTCAAGTGCAAAATTCGGGAAGTCGTTCCCGTCTCCCCAGGTACTAACCGAAAGATCCCCGACAGTAGTTTTCTCATCCAAGGGATGCACTGGGCTGGTGGTCTTTAGTTTCTCAACGGATACCCCGGTTGTGGTCGATATAAATCGGCTATCGTAAGCGATCAACGTTATCCCTTCGCTATTGAACAGGATTTCTGGCATTATAGGATTACCTCCTTCCTGTTGAACTCCAGGATATGGTCTATACCCACCGGGTAAGGATGTCCGGTTTTCTCTCCTTTCATATCCACCGTTAGGATTCCGCGTTGACGGTTGGTCGTCAGGTTCCAGGGTAAACCAACGCATATTGCTTTCGGCCCCGTTGGTGCTACTTTTTAAGTTCGTCAAAATCAAGGCCCAATTCCAGCATCTGAAAGAGTTCTTTCATGTCATCGAAACTGAGTTCAGGGTTGCGATGATCAGATACTGAAATCTCAGATTTCAGTTCGGTGGCGTGCTGGTAAAAGTCGGCTTCATAATCGGTCACTTTCTTTTCTACTTTCGGGTTGATTGTGTACGTTGTCATAGCGATAAATTTTAATTTTTTGCCAGACAGGTTCTAATAGACGGAGTAAACCAAAGAGGAACTGGAATACCGGAATGTATGTAAGAAATGAGGATATGCCGGGAAAATCCATGGATCAGTAAAAGACAGCTTCAGATAACCGGAAATAGCTTAGCCCGCGATTTGTAAATAAATCAGGCTATGAAAACGGAGAAAATCATTCGGGGAAGATCAGGAAAAATTGGAAGGACAGCAGAAAGTGCCCGATGAACCCGGCAATGCATTAAAGGAAACCCTTGATTAACATTCCGCCCAACCCCCGATGCGGAACTAAACCATCGCGCAATTAAATCAGTAATCACAAACCTTTCCAACAAGAAACCATTTGGAAAGAAAACTAGTCTGAACTCAACCTGTGGAGCCATGTCAAGGATCAGGCCGGTAACAAGGTCATATTAAGAAGAAAAAAAGCCCGAAGGTTCTTTTCATCCGGACTTGGCCGGTACCATGGTATGCATCTCTTCAATGAACGGATCGGCAGATAGTACCGAAACAATCAGATTCCTTTCCGAAGCCAGCCGATATGCAAGATTCAGCATTTTGGGAAGGTCGAAGGATCGATAAACTCTACTGACCACATTTGTATGGTCATCAGCGCGGGCAACCCAGACCAGGCAAAGCGGAGCCGAATCCATCCCGGCCGGGTTATAATGGCAGGAGGTCAGGAAATATACTTTTTTCATACTGCTGACCGCTGCCCTGCGGATTGCATTTGGCTGATGGCGTGCCAGTGACTAAAGAGGACCCTGAGAATGCTATTCTGAGTAAAGAAGGGTACGACCGATCCTTTCAGGTATGGTTTGAAAGCATCTACCGAAAAAAGCTACTGAACCGTATAAAACAAAAAATCCGGCAACAGGATGTCCGGATTAGTTTTTACGCCGATGGAATTGGGGATCTTTTCTCTAAGGGGCCTTCCCGCGTTATGCCCTTTCAATTGAATCCAGAAGTCCGGATCATGATCTGTGAATTGTAACAAGAGGATTTACCCATGCCTTTGGGAATCGTGATGGCATCTAGCTCGCCGGTTAATTTCGAGCAGATACCATTGAGCAGATCCGGATTACTGTCAAGGGTTAGGGTCAGTTGCCTGGCAACTGAAAGAACCTGAAAGGCCCCGGCCCTTGACTATTCCGGGATGCGATCAATAACTTGGCGAGGAAATAAGCTGAAGATGTAGTAATTGAACGTTAGCCTTTTGACAATTAAAAACATGAAGGAAGAATTCGGGAATTAGAAATACAAAGTCACATTCTTTACTAATTGCCATTTTTATACATCACTAGTTCATGGTAATTTATACCTTAATCAAGCTTTACATTCGCTCCTTGAGTATCAGATGATCAAAATAAATGGAGGAATTTCCCAAATACAAAATTCTGAATTCCATGTCTTTCTGTGGAGTAATATTTTCAAAATTAAGCCAATAATACTGATAAACTCCAACTTTGACATTCTCGGGTTTTATGATGTTATTCGACATTTTAGTCTTTCCAAAATCCGCGGTTACATCAATAACGGCAATATTTTTTCCTTCTATAATATCCTCAATACGAATATAAAACCCAATCTCGAATTTGCCTATACCCAATGAAATACCAGGACCATAAACTAAATGCTTCCACTTGCACTCAAGGCAATTTGAATCCGCATATACAATGGTTTTGCCTGACAATGAATCAGTTTTGGCTTGACCTTTTATCGTCATTAGATCAGTAGGGTTGAAACGCTGAATTCGTGGTACTCTTTCATATTCATTGATCATACAATTCGCAAGGTTTATAGAGTCACCTTTCCGACGTAGTAAGTATCCATATTGCACTAAAGAATCCGAAAACTTATTCATCCACATGTCTTTAATAATGTACAGCCTGGGTTTTGAGAAGACTTCTTGAATTTGGCTTGGATTACGGTTAAAACATCCATCATGCGTAGTCGCAGCAATTTTATCAGGATCGGAACAAGCTGAAATGTATGAGTTCCAGTATTCACCGATTATTCCTATTTCACCCAAAGACTTAAGCTCTCCGACCACATTTATCATTGGCTTTAGGCTCTTAGGATACACATTCTTTAGGTAATGAATACTCCCCATTCCGCCGAAGATTGCGATAATGAGAGCATAAACCTGTATCATGTTTTTCTTTCGACCTGTAAGATTCTCGATGCCCAACAGGATAACAACAGATAACCCAACATATATCCCGGAAAAGTACCTTCGTGAATCGTCATTTAAATAAGCCCAATGTGAAAGAATAATAACTACCAACAATATAAAACTGTCTAAAAGAAAGAATTTCGCTACATTTAGCTGTTCTCTTAGAACCTTGGGCCTTAATATGAGGAGTATGGGAATCAATGTTATTACCATAATTCCGAAAACACTTAACATCCAGGTTTCTTTTCTGAAATTCAGGATATTCCAAAGAGATTTTATTAATATGGTTATCGAATTTACAATATTATGGAAACTGTTAACAATAGATTCGTTATAGAACTCCGTTCTAATTGCATGATTCTTAGCGAATAGAATAAATATTACAGTTAATGTAACTCCACCAAGTGTAATGAACAGTCCAGGCCACTTCAAAACTTGCTGAATTTCAACCTTTTTAGTTATCGTCGGATAAACAAATATAAATATTAAGGCTAGGATACTGGTCAAGGCAAGGTCCGAGACCCAAAGGGCCAGGGAAAGCATAAAAATTACTATGACCAGACTACTCATTTTAAACTTACCGTTTGCTTGGTCATCTCTTTGAATAAAAACTAAATAGACAACAACACCTATTAAGGAATATTGTATACCAAATGGAAACCGTATTAGGCTAAAGAACCAGTAAGTTGGGAAGAACCATATAATAGCCAAAATTATCTTGCTCATATTTGACATCAAACATCGGGACAAAAACCAGAATCCAATAAAGAGTATGAGAAAGTGGACGATTGATTCAGATAATACGACTGATAAACCAAGAAGATGATGGAGAGGCCATCCTACAAGAGGTATTAAAGAACCTCCCCGATCTTGTCCCCAGGCATATAAATCTTGAGGTAACCTGAGATCCTTGATCATGAGAATATTAAGCGCATCATCAGAGTTCAGTAATGGAAAGAATTGAGATGAGTACAGGAAAAAGGATGCAATTCCGATAGGAATCCACAAATACTCAAAAATCTTGTTTCTCATCGTGTATAATAATAAAAAAACCATCCCAATTATTGGGATGGTTCAAAATTACAAAAATATTAATCTAATTGGTAAGTATCATCTTTTTAGTTCCAACCTCCCTGCCGTCAACAATTAAGGTGTACAGATATTGACCTGGTTGAAGTTCATTACTGTGAATTAACAAACTTGATGCTCCAGTTGTATTTAATGTATATGATTTAATCTGAATTCCTTGAAGGTTATATAAGTTTATTACGCTCCGATTTGCGGAATCACTTATCCTATAACGAATTTCAGTATCATTATTGAAAGGATTTGGACTATTCTGATATAAAATAGATTCGTCACTTTTTAATTCTGAAGTGTTAATTTCACTCATTTTTGATTGACTCAGCTCGGTTTCGAGCTCCTGTATCCGTTCCTCTAAAGATTGAATCACACTGTCTCCAACATGAATTTTACCGTCCAGCTCTTTAACTGATTCAACAAGAATTGGAATTATACCGTCATAATTGATATAATTCAAATCCGTGGAATCATTATGAATAACCAAACTTGGGAGTACTTCTTTAACTTCTTGTGCAATAAATCCCAAGCGGTTTTTACCTTGCTTAATCAGTTCTCTTCGGCATTCGGAATCAGTTGAACCAAAGGCTTCAGCGGTATAATCAAATGTTACTCCGTTTAGTTTTAATAAAGTGGCAAGCGGAGATGTGATGGGTTTAATATTAAATTTTACCTTTTTGTCGGATAAAATATATTCATTCACTCGATAAAGATTACTAAAGTAAGCTGCATTCCACATATAAGAACTTGTACCCAAATAACCAGTATTTGTAGTAGATGGTCTTATAGTTGGACCACCACCATTGTAATCAATCCAAACATCGTAATTGCCCACGTCAAACATCGTTTTGTTATTCTCAAACTTAATAATCGGAACACGGTTGTTAACATTTTGCCAAATGTATCCTTTCCCATCCGCACCAACACCGAACCCATAAGCAAATGTAAGATTCGCACCCCAAATAATTGCATCATTATTTGTTGTTGCTAGGACTCGCAATTCCGTTGTTTTATTGGATTCTTGAACTTCCAAAGGAGCACCCGGAGTAACGGTACCACCGCCGATCCTAACTTTTCCATCGCTTTGAACTTTCAATTGTGCATTTGCGGTTATTGCATATAATAATAATAATGCTGTCAATAATAACTTAAAAATTGTTTTCATTTTTTTTAAATTTAATTGTTTAATTGATTTCAGTGGGAATAAAAAAGAATTCACTACCAGTTGGGACAGTAAACGCTCCGAGGATATTCAGATAATCAGTTGCACGAAATATGACATTGTCACCCGATACTAAAGAAATATTACTTCCTCCTGTTCCAATAGTAATGGACCTTTTAACAGCATAATCAAAATTCGTAATATCGGAATAGACAGTAATTAATTCATCATTCATATCTTGGGAGACTAATTCATAGTATCGAAAGTAGTCAATCCTCATGGTATCAGGTAATGATGTTAATATTGGCAGAGTGTCCTCAGCAGCAACTGCAACATTAAATTGAGTCCTTTGAGAGTATTCTGGTACATGATCACTATAGTATGAATGAAATAGAACATCGTCAAAATAGAAAAATACTTTTCCAGGTACCCATTCGGCCGCAAATTTATGATAACCATTAAAAAGGGTTGGAAGATTATCCAATTGACTATTATCTGTTTTATCTCTTAAACAAGAACCTAGCTCATCATGAACACCGACGACATTAGTTTGAGCATCTCTATATTGATAACCGTTAGGTTCTAAAATATCTATTTCATCCAATATAATCCAACATGGAGTTGGATAGCTTCCGGTGTGAGTCTCATAGTATGTCCAGAATGCAGGCCAAAAGCCTTGTCCACATGGTTGTCCATTGTAATTCCTACCAGGAAGCTTGGCGTAAATTTCAAAATATCCATAGGAATAATCAAAGTTATTTGATACAACACCTCCTGAATAATAGGTTGGGTTAGAATAACTTATTATTAAATTCAATTTCCCATTGCTGACACTTACATTATTGGGGGTTATGTATTCTTTTCCATAACCGCTTCCTTGCATTTTATTCCATAAGGATGTATTAAATGTGGTAAAATCATCACTCTTAGCACTGACAATTTGCCAATTTTTGTCATTGGGCGGGCCAGATTGCCCCATTAAATTGCAGTAAAAGAACATAATTGATATAACAAATATTATTTTATTCATACTTATTTTATTTGGTAACTAATATTAAGTTGATATTTAATCAAGAGAATTCCTCGAGGCTCTGCCTCGGGGTGAAGATTGAAGAAATTTTTTCATCTCGGCAAAAGAATCACGGAGGCTATTAAGGGCTAATGTCTTTTGTTCCTCGGAAAGGTAAGAATTCAACTTCCGGTCGTTTTCCAAAAGATAAATTGTATGCATGATCATTGCATGATAAGTAGTAACACCTTCTAATTGATCATCGAATTGGTCCAACCTTGAAAAATATAACTCACTAGTCTTTAGAAATTTGACAAGGCGATCCTTATTGGAATATCGAATCAAGTTTTCGCATCGAATACTGTTTGTATGGTAAGTATCCCATTTAATTGTGGTCACTGCGTCCATTTTAATGAGTCTGAAAAGATAAATATAAGAATTCTTTATAAAGGCCGGTTTCTTTTTCCCTTCGGTTTTCTCCCTTTAAACGAAAGGACTGCGAAAAAAATCAACGCTCGATCCTCGAGCGTTCAGAGTGTAACTGCCACCCCGACCTATGGCGATCGCCATCACCGCATTACTAGGTTGGCTTTAAAGGCGGGCGGGGATGAACGATGAGTCCCATGTCAGGAGACGACCATACTTTGTCCAAATACGTTTGTCAATGGCATCCGAGAAGTGGGTCGCTTCTTCAGGCAGGATGGAGGTTCTGCGTTCGGATCGTTTGTCCTTAGTGAACTTACCATCCTTGTCGATCACACGTGTATTGTTTATGGATATCAGGGTGTACTTGCATTTCTACCCGTTGAACCTGATGGAAGGGAAGGACGGATCGGCACCTTTCAGGATGTTCGCCCATAGCAGATACTTCTCATGTTGTGGTGGTTCCATCCCACGGTGAGTCCTGGAGATGACTGTCCAACCTGCCTTCTCTAATCGTGCGATCGCCTGTTCATTATAGGATCGTGCGTTCTTAGCGCTTGGGTTCCGGGAATCGCCGTAGCGATCACGATAGAAGAATACGGTCTTATCAATGTGATTGCAATAGTAACTCGGTAAACTGATCCACAAGTTCATGTATCATTACATCGCTTGATGTGTCGGGCTTAACAAAGAATTCATTGATGAAATTATCGGTGGGCATTGTCTGCTTTGTAACGAAATCAAACTGACGCTCCTGCCCTACCGATAGCAAACAAATCTTCGATCCCCAATCCGATGACACTTCTAATGGTGAGGTAGGATCGCAATCCGAGTCCTGCCGGGAATCAACTGCAGCGAGCTTATCGAAGTTCCAGTCTGTGTTCTCCGCTAAGTCACGAATGTAAGAATCGTTCGTTGCTGAGAAATAGACATGTTTCTGCTCATCAAGCTGATAATAGCAGTCTTCCACTTTTTCGACCACCATGTTCATGATTTCCACCAGGAAGGTTAGGAGCGTTTGCTTTTCGTATTCCCTTACGATATAAGACATTCCTACGTTTTCGATGTTGTCGAAAGCGTTGGCCATTGTAAATAGCACACCATCCTTGGAAGTGGCCGGCAGCATCTGGTGGCGAAGCCGGGCGATTTCCAGAAGTATGTTTTTGAATAATTCAAGGTTCTTGGCGTACCAGGCAGGAATCAGCTCGAGTTGCATTTTTACGATCCGGTTCCAGATCGAGAAGATGAGAATACCGAGTTCATCTTCATAGTATTTACCAAAATCAGTGAGCCATTTCTGCTCAATACAGTGAGGCATGGATGATACGTAGTGGAACCCATGGTGCCATTCGATCGGACGACGTGCGGATCTACCCCAGAGTTCCTCGTTGCCTCGGTTTTTCGGGGATGTTTCCTGGTCGTAACGTTCCTTGTTCAGGGTGAGGGCTTCATCCGCTATTTCATAATCCACGTTAGGACCTCGGGCCGATCCTGCCCGATCCTGCGAGAGCATTAATATTGCATTTCCGTTAGAAAAGCTGATGACATTATCATATTTCATGAGCTTTTCCATCGGATCAAGAAATCCCTTAGGCGGTTTGCGGCCAATGACAAAGTTACGGTCTTTAAATTATTCCGACCCAACCGGCACCGAAATAGTCAAAACATCTTAATATTGCTTTTTGATCAATTTTTTATGAAAACGAGAAGTTTATTCGTTTCGTTGGGACTTATGAGTGCTTTTGCCGGGTTGTTCGGACAGCAGGCAGAGGTAAGTGTCATAAGTTCAGATGATGCAGCGCTGAATAGTTTGCCCAGGCTAACATTACCGGCAGGATATGCCTCGAGGCCATTACCGGCAAAAAAGGATAATTCCCGGGTTATTTACTTTTCGGGAATTTATAACCAAGAGGTATGGAACTGTAATCAAGCGTGTTCAATCTGGACAATGTTCACTTATGAGATCAATTATCTCAGAAACCTGAATTCTTCGTTAACGGAGAATCAGTATAGCCCGATGGCAGTGTATAATCTCCTTAATTACGGTAATGGTTCAAATGGGGTTTCCTATTTTGATAGCTGGAACCTGGTGAAATCCAACGGAATTCCGGGAAATCCTGATTTTTCTGCTTACAGCCAGAATTCACAGATCTGGATGACGGGTTACGACAAGTATTACCGGGGGATGAAAAATCGGGTGGATGAGGTTTTTGCCATTGATGTCGGAAATCCCGAGGGGTTGCTTACCCTTAAGCATTGGATAAACGATCACCTGAACGGTTCACAGATTGGCGGCCTGGCCAATTTTCAGATCGGATCGGGCGACATGGTTATACCTCAGATCCCGCTGGACAAAGGATTGGAAGAGGAGGGTCAGTATATCGTAATCAAATACGGTCCGTATGTGGGCCATGCCATGACCTTTGTGGGCTGGAATGATTCAGTGCGGTATGATGTAAATGGCGACGGCCGGTATACGAATAATATCGATATCAACGGCGATGGTAATGTTACCATGAAGGATTGGGAGATTGGTGCCATGCTGGTAGTTAACTCCTGGGGGTCGTATTACAATGCCGGTAAATTATGGGTAATGTATCGCTTGTTAGCTGAAAACACCAAGGATGGGGGTATCTGGAACAATGCCGCTATGGTGGTTAAGCCCAAAAAAACCTATGATCCGTTGCTGACCGTTAAAGCCAAGATACGCTATAACCAGCGTAACCGGATCAAAATCCAGGTCGGTGTTTCATCCGATCTCGACGCACATGACCCCGATAGAGTAATGGATTTCCCCTGTTTTAATTATCAGGGTGATACCCTGCCGATGCAGGGTTTTTCAGGTGTCAACTCGGATCTAATTGAAATTGGGCTGGATATCACCCCCCTGATGAATTATATCCCGGAAAACGGCCAGGCCAAAATTTTCCTTGAAGTAATCCAGAAATCCACGGATGCTTTGGGTTCCGGTAAAGTAGAGAGTTTTTCGGTAATGGATTATTCCAATGGTACAAATGAGTTTGTCGGTACCGATGGAATAGTGCCCATCGTAAGGAATGCGGTTACACGGCTTTCGGTGCCAATAAATACAAGGGTAAACCGGCCTGTTATTATCACTGAAGAACTGCCTGATGCTCAAGTCGGGCTTGAATATCGCTATCAGCTTGAGGCCGATGGAACTACCGGACCATACCGTTATACAAATCCTGCCAATCAGTTTGTTGAAAAATCAGATGCATCAACCATTGATTTTGTTGGAGGTACCGAGGTCTTTACTGAACCAGGTATCTCGGCCCGGGTGATGGACCTGCCTTTTTCGTTTCAATTTTATGGGGCAAACTATAACCAGATTACCGTTCTTACTGATGGAGGTATCGTGATGGGGCAGAATCTGGTGAATTATCCTTATGTAATTGACAATCGCCTGCGGTTTTATCAGAATAGCGGTGTATTTCCGTTCTTTAGCACCCTCTATTATCCCGATGCGAACAATAAGGTAACCTTTGAGGCTTCAGCTGCTGCAGTGGTTATCCGCTGGCATGCAACTAACGAACCTGAAGGTCACCAGCCGGTGGAATTTGCGACAAAAATCCTTCCTGATGGAAAGATCTGGTTTTATTATGGGAATGTGAATACTTCCCCCGATATATCATGGATATCAGGAATATCTGCGGGGAATAACCTGGATTATTATCTTATGAACCACAATAATTCAGGCCTAAAGATAAACACCACTTTCAGCCTTGAATTGCAGGATTGGCCCTCCTGGCTGAGTTTGGGGAGCAACGGGGATTTGCATGGAACACCTGACAAGTCCGGTTCATACACTTTACCATTGAAAGTCACCGATTGGACCGGGATCAGCAATTATAAGGAACTCACGATCCAGGTAAACGGGGGAAGCAATGTTCAATCAAATTATATGGATGCCGGTGCCCATATCTGGCCTAATCCGGTTTCTGACGATGTCTGGCTGGAAGGTTATTGTGTCCAGGCTGGTAACCTGACCTTTACAGTTTATGACCTTACCGGCCGCCAGATGCTTTCCAGGGTATACCCTGCTCAGGCAGGTCGCACCATTATTCATTGCACCGATTTAAAGGATCTTAAAAGCGGCGTATACCTCTTTCAGCTGACCGGTGTTCTTAACGCTCAGGGTAAGCTGGTGAAGAACGATTAAAATTAAAGATGAAAAGAATTATTATCGCTGTTTTTGTGATTGCATTGATTTTTCAGCTGCCACTTCAGGCTGCCTATTTAACCAATGTCCCGCAAACGCTTAAACAGCCTGATGGTACGATCCTTCAATGTTATGCTACGGGGGATGAATATCATAACTGGTTGCATGATGCCAATAATTTCACGATTATTCAGGATCCGGTCACGGGTTTCTATGTTTACGCTGCTAAGTCGGGCAGCAAGCTGGTAGCTACTTCATTTATTGCTGGCAAGGTGAATCCCGCTGAAGCGGGACTTCAGCCGGGGCTGAACCTCGATCCGGAGGAAATTCTCCGTTTGAGCAAAGACCGGTACAAGATTCCTAACCTGAAAGGTTCATCTGGTTTTAATACAACCGGTTCCATTAACAATATTGTAATCTTTATCCGGTTTAGTGATCAAGCCGAATACACCAGTTCCCCATCTGCTTATAGTTCAGCTTTTAATTCAACAGTTGGTGTTTCGATGGGTGAATATTTCAAAGAAGTATCCGGTACCCAGCTGGCCATCAGTACCTCTTTTTATCCGGGAACCACGGGATCTACGGTGGTTTCCTATCAGGATTCTCATCCCAGGAATTACTATTGCAAGTATAATATTACAACAAATCCCATTGGTTATCAGACTGAAGCAGAATGGACCGATCGGGAGATGGTTTTGTTGAAGACTGCTACGGAGGCACTCAAACCAGAAATTGAGGCAACCGGACTCGACTATGACAATGATAACAATGGTCAGGTTGATAATGTATGTTTTATTATCCAGGGGGCTGTTGAGGCTTGGGC
>Ga0265292_1001510_pt1 | contig 20302 bp, 20 predicted proteins | sample Munlanlewell296A_FD_189080 | JGI IMG/M metagenome (GOLD analysis project Ga0265292, IMG submission 189080) | Leachate microbial communities from a municipal landfill in Southern Ontario, Canada - Leachate well 296A | ecosystem: Engineered > Solid waste > Landfill > Unclassified | place: Canada... | reverse complement strand
GAAAGACCAAGTCAAACTTGACTCCATCCGAACACTAAACGTATGATTTAAATGTCCAGCTTCGCTATACGAAATAAGGTGTTCGAATGGACTGGATCAAGTGTTCGAGTGTGCCGGAATCCGCAATCAATTCTAACTCTGTCAGTTTTGGTTCATATTTTTTAAATCCCGATATAAATTCTTTTAGAAGATTTTGCAAGCCAAGAAATTCAATAGCAAAACTTAATTTAATTTTTATTTTATCTAAAGTATATTTCAGATTCATTTCATCTAATTCTTCATCTTCTCGGCTTCGATAACCAGAGAAGGCGTTCTCTTCAAGTTTGCTTATTAATTTTTGAGCATATGAAAAATCTTCTTGGATATTCTTATAAAAATTAATGACATCAAATTCCATAAAATCCTCCATATAAGCAATCACCGATTATTATCTTCATAATTTTATTCAGAAATCATTCTTTATCTGTTCACTTGTAACAATTCTTGAAGTTAAGATGTCAACAACTGGAGGTGGATATTTTGATTTTATTTTTCTGATGGTATTGATTGTTTCTTCAATTTCACTTTCCCTATCAACGATTATATACTTAATATCGTTAGGCTCAAAGCTTAATGCAGGCAAAAGTGAACTAAAATATTCTCTTGTATCTTTATTAAGATAATCATTCTCACTTAGAACATCGGCACTTCTTATATCAGGGGTGGTAGGAACGTACCTCCACTCTCTCTCATTATAATAAATGACATCTGCGTTACGAACCTCATCTTTTAAAAATTTACCCTTGTAATTTTTCAAATACCTTAAAACATATAGAAATCCCAAGTATGTGCCCACCCTTTCGTTGTCAGGGGTCCTTAATACTTCACTTAAACTCAATTTAATCGCACTAAGATTATTTGAGAGGTGAGAATTTCTATTTAAATATATAACAGGATTTAATCCCTTTCTCTCTGCCCATTCTTTTGACATTCCGATACCGTAGACACCATAAGTTTCAATATGGTTTTTTATTTGAGATAAACGAATATCGCAGAAGCATACCATTGGAATTGCATATTTCCAGACACTACGCCCATAATGAATTTTTTCTAAGCAGAAAGTTGGTTTAAATTCATTCTTGAGGATACCAAAAAGATTTTCTTTGGTTTTAGTAAAATGAAAGAGTGTTGATAAATTATAAATTTCCATCGCTTTTGTAATGTTTCAATTATATCAGGTTTTACATGAGCTTGTTTCTACTAAGGCAATTATATTAGCGTCTCTATTGAGAGCTGCTTCTAAGAGGGTTTTGAATTTTACAACTTGCTCTTTGAAACTGAATAGTTCTTTCTCTGTAAATAATTTTGGTGGATATATCAATCTAGCTTCAGATATATATTTGCTTTCTCCTTTCACACCAGTATTTTTAAGCTTCGGGCATATCAATGCTATTTCGCAAAGATCCTGAAAATGATTATTTATCAATTCTGAATATGCTTTGCCTACCCTATTTGATGGCTCCAGATTAAGAACAAATAGTAGAACTGGTATTTTATGATTTCTTATGAAATTGGTAATTTTAGGGATTATTCTCTTTGCGTCATCTCGAAGAAACTCTGCAAAGGGATCGATGAGAATTAATGAAGGCTCCATTTTAGTGAAATTACAATCTAATATTGTGTAGGCATTTGTTCTATCAAACTTCGCTATATTTATTTTCATTAATCCCGAAGCTATTAATGCCTGATAAGCATTATCATCTCTATCTGAAGTATAAATCTCACACTCGCCATTGAGCACTGAGGCGATATTCTTGACGATGTGACCACTGCCATAATACTTCTCTGAATCGTTTTGAGCTTTATTTAATGCACATCCATTAAGGGATGAGATTCTTGCTGTAACAATTTGGTTTGGAGGTGAAACGTAGGGTCTTCCTCCAAATGGGTCATAAAATATAAATTTCCCTTGTTTATTACGTGTCCACCAAGCAGTATATTCTGCAAGCAAGCCATGCTTAATAAGATCACCAGCATTCCCCATGTCGTAAGGCAAAGGATTTGGTTCTTTTGTTTCATCTATCATTAAGCCCTCCAACTTATTTTTTATGCGCAAAGGATTATATCTTGCTTAATGCCAATGAGAGGATATTTTGTGCCCTCATATGCCCTATAAAGGGTAGCCATATTTTCCAACTTGTTATTGATAAAAAACAAGGGAGGTATAAAACATGTGGGGGGAGGGGTAATAATCCAACCCACCCCAAATCCACTTTCAGGGGGGACAGGCACGTCAGGTATGGTACACGGTCCAAAAACGGTTTAATAGGGATATGGGTTTATTCTATGGGTATGTTTAGGTTGCTCATAGCTGGGATTTAAAGTAAGGCTTGAACCAAAATACTGCAAGTAATTCTGTTGACGGTTTGTTGACGGTGTTTTAGAATTATAACTATATGAAATCAAAAGAAACAGGTGGCGGAGGGGGTGAGATTCGAACTCACGGTAGAGTCACCCCTACAACGATTTTCAAGACCGTCGCCTTAAACCGCTCGGCAACCCCTCCGTTAAATCTGAAAGCATAAAAAAGCGAAAAAAGCTACAATATTACAATGTAACGGTTATCGCGGCATGCAACGGCATTTACACCGGTTGAATTCTGTGGCCGCCAAATTCCGCTTATCGGTGAACGGTTACTATTATAACAGAAACTTTCATTGACTTTTTAGTCTGAATTTTTTTTAATAAGACGTGTTGTAAAATATTGATGTTTCGAGGTAATTATGAAAGATTCGGCGATTCAGCTTATTCTTCAGGCAGGTTTGGTTGTTAAGTTTGTTCTTTTGATACTCTTATCTTTTTCAGTTGTCTCATGGGCGATAATATTTTTTAAGCACCGGTATTTTTCAAGAGGCAATAAGGAGACCGAGCTGTTCATGCGGTCCTACCGGTCGAGTAAGGACTCAAAAGGAATTTTCCAGTCAACACGAAGTCTGATCATCAGCCCCATTGCAAATATCTTCAGGTCGGTCTATACCGATGCGGTGCATAAAGAAAAGACCGAGATCAAGAGAATGCTCAGGCGTTACGGCGCTCTTGAATCGGCAAAGCTCGAGAAATATCTGAATTTCCTTGCAACGACGGGCTCAACGACTCCGTTCATCGGCCTCTTCGGCACTGTTTGGGGTATAATGAATTCTTTTAGGGGGATCGGTTCGGCAGGCGCCGCTTCCCTTGCGGTTGTCGCTCCCGGCATAGCGGAGTCTCTGATAGCCACTGCAGCCGGACTTGTTGCAGCCATCCCCGCAGTCATTGCCTATAATTACTACCTCAGCATGGCAAAAAGAATGATTATAGAGATGGAAGATTTTTCGGAGGAGCTTCTTGATTTTTTCACGGAGGATAAGCAGTGAAATTTACCAGGGACAAGCAGGTCCTTTCGGAAATCAATGTGACTCCTTTTGTCGACGTTATGCTCGTCCTGCTCGTAATCTTTATGGTGACGGCGCCTCTCCTCCAGCAGGGCATTGATGTAAATCTGCCTAAGGCCAAAGGAAAAGAGATGCCTTCTGAAGAGAGGATTACCCTGATTGTGAAAAAGGGCAGTATAATTTATATGAATGATAATCCTGTTTCACTGACGGAGATGGGTAAAAAACTCAAGGCTTTAAGCTCATCGAACCCGAATGTGTTTCTGAAGGCGGACAAGGATGTGCCCTATGGATTTGTTGTCGAGGTTATGGGTGAGATAAAGGAGGCGGGAATAGAAAAACTTGGCATGATCACCGAGCCAAAAATAAGCCTTAAATGAGAGGACCGAGCCTCCAGAGGACCGCCGCGCTTTCCTTTGCGCTTCACATTTCGGTTTTCTTTTTAGCCGTCCTGACTTTCAGTCAATCCAATCATATGGTAATGCCTGACGCCTATACGGTCAATCTTGTGAGCCTTGATGTCCTGCCTCGGATTGACAAGGCGGAAAATCCCGCAACCGAGCAGAAAACGGAAACCCGGCAGAAAAAAGAACCTGCTCCGGTATCGGAAATACCTCGGAAAAATATAAAAGAAAATACAGGAGAGGACGCAAAAGAGAGAGAATCGGTCGAAAAGAAGATTTCTCTTTTGGCTGCAAAAAAGAAGGTCGAAAAACAGTTCGGTTCCCGCAAGGTTATATCTCTTAAAGCCGGAGGAGAAAAGCCCATGCCTGCATCAAAAGGCAATCTTGCAAAAGGCGGCCCCATAAAGGCGGTTTCTTCTCCCGTCACAAAAGGGGCCTCGTCGTCTGATGACTATTATTCAAAAGTAGTCGATGAGATCAGGCAGCAATGGGTATGGGCCTCACGGGATTCAGGGCGGAGAAATATCGAGGCAATTGTATCAATAAAAATTTTAAAAGACGGGACTGCCGTTGTGCAGAAAGTGGAGAAAAGTTCGGGGAATACACTCTTTGACAAGTCCGCGCTCAGGGCGCTTGCCAAGGCAAGTCCGCTCCCTCCCCCTCCATATGAAATTGAGATAGGAGTAAGGTTTTATCCATGAAGAACCATATAAAATGCAAAATGCAAAATGCAAAAGTTAAAATTATTTTTATCGGTATTGTTTCATTTTTCATTTTTCATTTTTCATTTTTCAATGCTGATGCAAAGATTTATATCGACATCTCGTCAGCGGGTTTTAAGAAGCTGCCGATAGCGATACAGGAGTTTACCGGACCTTACGGGAAGGAAATATCCGATACTGTCAGGAATGACCTTGAGTTTACAGGGCTTTTTACATATATAGACAAGGCCGCCTATCTGGAAAGCCCTTCAAAACCGTTTAATGCTAAAAACTGGTCCTCCATAGGGGCGGAGACGGTACTTAAGGGTGCGGCGACCGAAGGCAAGGAGATTTCAGTGAGAGCTTCCCTGTATGACGTCTATCAGGGGGAGGCAATCCTCCAAAAGGGTTATACAACGAGCAGGGAGTTTATCAGGTTGCTTGCCCATACCATAGCGAACGATATCTACTATCTTCTGACCGGAGAAAAAGGGGTTTTCAAAACAAAGATTGCCTTTGTAGGCGAAGAAAAAGGCGATAAGGCGATCTATCAGATAGATTGGGACGGAGGCAGGATGAACAAGATAAGTTCCGGCGGTAATATCATCCTTTCGGTCCGCTGGTCAAGGGACGGCTCAAAGCTGATTTATTCCGCCGAAAGGCATAGACAATGGGGAATTTATTTGATAGACTATAAAAGCATGAGCGAGAAAAAGCTTTTTTCTTCCAGAGGGACCAATATAGCCGGAGATTTTTTTCCTGACGGGAATGATGTGCTTATTTCCTCTTCCAGGGATGGAAAACCCGAACTATATTCAATGGATATCAAAGGCGGTAATGTAATCAAATTGTCGTCCTCTCACGGCATAGAGGTTTCTCCTTCCGTTTCTCCGGACGGAAAACAGATTGTCTTTGTCTCGGACAGGGGCGGCAATCCGCAGCTTTATACAATGAGGAGGGACGGTTCCGGGGTAAGGAGGCTGACCTTTGACGGCTCCTATAATACCTCTCCAAACTGGTCTCCAAAGGGCGATAAAATTGTTTTTTCCGGAAGAATAGGAGCAAACCAGATAGTAACAGTTAATCCTGACGGCACGGGGTTGACGCAATTGACGACACAGGGTAATAATGAAGACCCCTCGTTTTCTCCCGACGGCAGGTATATTACATTTACCTCCGATAGAGAAGGAGCGAAGGGCGTTTATATCATGCGGGCAAACGGAGAGGCCCAGAAACGCATTACCCCTAAGCATTTCAAGGCATACAGTCCGCGATGGGCTCCTGCCTAACAAAGACGGCGGGATTTATTTGCCGGGCATATCCGCCCTTGCTATTGAAATAAAGTCTTGTAATGTTTAGGATATATGTGGAGAAAATTCCGTTTTGTGCCGCGCCGGAAAAATTTTAATTTTGATAACAGGAGGGTTAATAATGAAAAAATTCGCATTCATCTTATCTTTATTATTGGCAGGATTTATATTGGCGGGATGTTCGCCGCGGAAAGTGGTGCAGCCGACCCTATCCGATCAGCAGCAGCCGACGGTTACTACTAAAGAATCCGAAACGAAAACAACCGATATCAAACCATCCGAACGTATCACTGAAAGGCAGCTCGCCAAAATTGAGATGAAAGAAGAGGACCTGTCCGACCGGTATAAAGAGATGAAAGACCTTTTTGAAGATATTTATTTCGATTACGACGAGTATGAAATAAATGCCGCTGCCAAGGCCGTTCTTGAGAAGATTTCGACATGGATGCTGACAAACCGCGCGTCAAAAATTTCGATTGAGGGACATTGTGATGAAAGAGGAACGAACGAATATAATCTGGCGCTGGGAGACAGAAGGGCTAAAGCCGCAAGGGATGTTCTTATAGCCCTTGGCGTTCCGTCAGGAAGGATAGAGATGATCAGTTACGGGGAAGAAAAACCCGTATGTTCCGAAAAAACGGATGATTGCTACGCAAAGAACAGAAGGGTGCATTTTGTTTTCTTGAAGGAGGCGGGCAAATAGTGAAGAAACGGTTCAAAATTCAAAGTTCAAAGTTCAAAATGATTATCCCCTGTTTTCTATCGGCTGTTTTCTGTCTCCTGCCCGGATGTATTATGACCGCTATTCAGGATATCGAGACTCTCAAGGTCGACGTAGGCAGACTTCAGAGTCAAAACGTTAACCTGAAAAGCGAGTTGGACAAATTCAAGGAGAAGTCAACGGTCGGCATAGCCGGCGAAGAGTCCTTTAACGCAATAAGACAGAGTCAGGCGGAAATACAGGCCCGGACGTCAAGTGTAACCAAAGAAGTGCAGGTCCTCAGCGGAAAATTTGAAGAGAGTAAGGACTACACTGAAAAGAAGTTTAGAGATACAAGCCTTGAGCTGGACCTCCTGAGGGCGCAATTGGCTGCCGTTGAAAACCAGTTCAAGGAAACAAAAAACAGGATGAACGCTCTTGATGATCGTTCCCGCCGGCAGGAGCCTTCCAAAGAGCAGCCGAAGCAGACTGAAAAGAAACCTGAAGAAGTAAAAAAGGAACCTGCTCCGGCTGAAGCGCAGCCTGCAAAGTCTGCGGCAACGACAAGCAGTTCATCAAAAGCCAAATACGATGCCGCCTTAAAAATATACAACGGTAAAAAATATAAAGAGGCCCGGGAGAAGTTTGAGGCATTCATAAAAGAATTTCCAAAGGACCAGCTTGCTGAAAATGCCTATTTCTGGATTTCAGAGACCTACTATAGTGAGAAGGATTTCGAGGGGGCAATCGTTGCCTATGAGTCACTCCTGAAGAAATACCCTAAAGGTCAGAAAACCACTACCGCCCTTTATAAACAGGCCCTTTCCTTTATTGAAATAGGCGACAAGAAAAGCGGGAAGGTCATCCTGGAGCAGCTAATCGAGAAGTATCCTAAATCACAGGAGGCCGAGAAGGCCAAGATCAAATTGCAGGAACTGGAAAAACAGCCTGCCAAAAAGCCGGTGAAAAAGAAAAAGAAATGAACGGACTTAGAGATGGTTTTCAGCGCACAATTGATTATATGCGCATCTCCATCACTCGGAAATCGGAATGAAAAAGCTTATCCATTTTTAAAAAGACCCATGTCAAGGATAGGCGGATAACCCCAATTGAGAACTTGTCTTGTAAGGTTTAGCCCGGATTATTCATAAAATTGGTAACAGCAACTGAGGATAGAGTATTTGAGCGGTTTTTTTTGCCGATAGTCAAATACGGTGTGTGAAAATAGAGAGGCAAAAGCCTCGCAGGGAGGAACGACCGAGAATGAGCGAAAATACTCTATCCTCAGTTCAATCAGATATATTTGTGAATAATCCGCTTTATGTAAACAGAGAGAATGCTGGTCGGGGCGAGAGGATTTGAACCTCCGGCCCCACGGTCCCGAACCGTGTGCGCTACCAGGCTGCGCTACGCCCCGAACATAAAATGATAACATATCATTGCAGTAAAATGTAATCGGCATCCCCGGCAGTCACTGACTGCGGGTCAACATATCCCGGTATCTGAGGTAGAATTACACGGTATTGCGTTTCCTCCGAGATTGTCCTGACCTGTTCCGGGATTCCCTTTTTCCAGGCGTGACCGTTCCCTGTTAGGACAACAATTTTTTTAGCGGGATTCTTTTTTAGAAATGCAATAATATTATGCGCCATAGTCTGGTTCCAGAGAAGCTGAGCTTCACAGAAGAACTGGAACTGTTTGCCCCCGTGTCCGTGCATCGCATATGCCTTTCGGATGAACTGCATATACTGCTCATTAACCGTACAACCGACATCCGGAGGCAGTTTTTTAAGCTCCTCCTGTGTTAATGAAGCAAACCCTGAAACGGACACCTTTTGTGTAATCTCCGCAGGCACATTAAGCCCTATGGCAGGTATTTTGTTGTCTCTGATATAGAAAAGAATGTCATCATACAAGGTCCAGGGATAAGACCAGTTCTTATAATAGATCGGAATAAATGTATCCACGGGAAGCGAGCCTTCCGTCCATTTGTCGAGATCATTCTGGCTTTCATAGGTAAACATCTCGAACCCGACGGAGAGCGGAACTTTCCTGTCATTGAGCGCTTTTATAGCGTCAAGCTGCAGTTGATGATGGGCCTCTCTGTCATGCACTTCACCGACAAAAACTACCCTGACATTTTTCAGATCATCAAGCATCTGTTCATAAGTGATCGGTTGCCTGTCGCTTGTGCGGAAGACATTTTTTTGCTCTGTGCAGGCGCCGGACAAAAAACAGATCTGGAATAAAATGACGGAGAGAAATACCCCCACAGCGGCAGTTCTACACCCGCATATTAAGCGCGTCATCAATCCGGGGAAAATCCCGCTCATTATTTTTCTATAACCTTTACCTTCATTTCGATTCTGTCAAGAGGGTTGTCCTTTTTGTCCCTTTGCTGGGTTACTATTTTATCGGCAACCTCCATGCCGGAGACGACTTCTCCAAAAACGGTGTATTGTTTGTCAAGGAACGGGGCATCGGCTACACAGATGAAAAACTGTGAACCGGCGCTGTCAGGATGTCCGGACCGTGCCATAGAGACTATGCCTCTTTTATGGGATTTGTCGTTGAATTCCGCCCTGATTGTGTGACCGGGACCTCCTATTCCGTGAGAAGCCCTGTCAACTCCCTTTGTATTGGGGTCTCCGCCCTGGATCATAAAACCCGGAATGACACGATGAAAGATCGTGCCGTCGTAGAGCCCTTTTTTCGCAAGCTCGATAAAATTATTGACATGGTTCGGCGCTGCCTCGGGGAAAAATTTTAGTTCTATATTCCCCAGCTTTGTTTCAATAACTGCTTTTGTTTCACTCATTTTTTTGATCTCCTCTTTTGTGAATGTTTTTGACTTCATCTCTCCATAGGCTGCAACCGCAAATAGAAGAGCTATGGACAACAAAAAAAGCTTCAATAAGACTCTCATACAATCTCCTCCTTCCGACGATATGTAATATTTTACTCTAACAGACTTGAATGATATTTTCTATATAATAGAGCCGTTAAAAGGTAACGATTTAGTTACGGGTGTTTAAATCCTCCCCTTTGCAAGGGGAGGTTGGAGGGGTTTTGATAATACATAATAAAACCTCCCCTTCCCCTCCTTGCCAAGGAGGGGATTCTTTGAACACTGGTATCCTGAATCGTTACCGTTAAAAGGCTTTTGGCAATTGACGTATATTCCATTAACGTTCTATTATATTGCTTATGCTGAAACCCGAAAAGCAGCTTGAAATCATAAAGAGGGGCGCTGTCGAAGTTATCATTGAGGCCGACTTTCTTAAAAAGCTTGAAAAATCATGCGCGGAGAACAGGCCGCTCAGGATCAAGGCGGGCTTTGATCCGACCGCGCCCGATATCCATCTCGGCCACACAGTCCTGCTTGAAAAGATGAGGCATTTTCAGGAACTCGGACATGAGATAATCTTCCTCATCGGCGACTTTACCGGCATGATCGGCGACCCTACAGGCAGGTCTGAGACAAGAAAACCCCTGACTAAAGATGAAGTCCTCAAGAATGCGGAGACCTATAAACGTCAGGTATTCAAGATATTAGACCCTGAAAAAACGCGGGTCAGGTTCAATAGTGAATGGCTTTCAAAGATGGACGTCATGGACTTTGTGAGACTCGGCGCCATGCAGACTGTTGCAAGGATGCTGGAAAGAGAGGATTTCAAGAAGAGGTTCGAAAACCAACAGGATATAAGCATCCTTGAATTCTATTATCCGTTGTTTCAGGCGTATGACTCGGTTTACCTGAAATCCGACGTCGAACTCGGAGGGATGGACCAGAAATTCAATATCCTTATGGGCAGAACTATGCAGAGGAGAATGGGAGTAGAAGAACAGACCGTAGTCCTCATGCCGTTGCTTGAAGGCCTCGACGGTGTGAACAAGATGTCGAAAAGCCTCGGCAATTATATCGGTATAGATGAACCGCCGAAAGAGATGTACGGCAAAATAATGTCCGCAAGCGACGAACTTATGCTCAGATATTATGAACTGCTCAGCCATATCTCTCTTGAGGAACTCAATGCGCTGAAAGCGGGAATAGCGCAGGGCACGGTCCATCCGAAGCATGCCAAAGAAAATCTGGCTATAGAGATAGTTGAACGTTATTGGGGCAAGGATGAAGCGCTGAGGGTTAAAGAGGAATTTGAACATATCTTCAGGCAAAAAGGACTGCCGGATGAAATACCGGTTTGTGAGCTTGTCTGGGATGAAGACGGAATGTGGGTCCCAAAGATCATGAAATTGTCCGGGTTAACTCAGAGCACCGGCGAGGCAATAAGACTGATCAAACAGGGCGGCGTATCGATTAATGACGTTAAACATATTGATCCGGATTTAAAGCTTGCAAAAGGGGAGTATTTGTTCAAGGCAGGAAAAAGAAAATTCCTTAAAATAATAGCGCAATAAGCGTCTGAAGTGCGCTTTACTAAGGAGTTCATAAGAAAAGCCACACACCCTCACCCTTGCCCTCTCCTCTACGAGTCCTAGACCCTCAAGGGAGAGGGGACTTAAGAATCGCCCCTCCCTTGAGGGGAGGGGATAAAGGGGAGGGTGTTTTAATGTGGCTTTACTTATGAATTTATTAGTAATTAAAAAAACTTCCTTGCCAGGGCAATCAGTCCGTATATTTTCAGGTCGATCAGGTTCCCTTTGGATCGCAGTTCCGACAATATGGAATCCAACCGGTTGACGGGCGCTTTTATTACTTCGATATCTTCGGCTTCATCTCTCTCTCCGATGCCTTTAAACTCAAGACCCTTTGCAAGATAGGCCGTGAGTATTTCTCCTGATGCGCCTGAAGACATGGGACCTTCGGCAAGACAGATCAGTTCCTTTGCGGTATAGCCGGTCTCTTCCAGAAGTTCTCTTTCGGCAGCTCCTTTCAGGGTATCCCCTTTATCGTTCAGCCCGGCAGGGAATTCGACGACATAATTGTTTACGGGGGGCCTGAACTGTCTCGTAAGTAGGAATTCAGCGTCGTCCGTCACGGGGACTATAACAACGATGCCCTTACAATTGACCCTCTCGAAGGATTCCCATTCCCTTTCTACGCCATGGGAATCGGCATAGCATGTCAGGACAAACCTGATGAATTTTCCATCGTAAACGGTTTTTTTTGAAAGTATCCTGGGAAGGTAATCCGTCATGAAAGACTATTTGTGAGCGGGATCATGATGCGGAAGGTCGTTGAATCCGTATCCGTGAAGACCTCAAGGTTGCCGCGTATGCCCTGGATAAAACGATAGATAATATTTAGTCCGCGGCCTTTCACATCGCCCGTCCTGATCTGTTCGATACTTTCTTCGGGTATCCTCCCCGTATTTCGTATCTCAAAACATGCCGCGTCTCCGCATTTATAGCTTTTGACGGATAATTCTCCGCCTTCCTCGGGTATCGCTTTTGTAGCATTATCGAAGAGATTATCCAGCACACGTTCAAGACCGAAGGGGGAACAATATATAAATAACCCCGGCTGCAAGGCTTCCTTTAAGAGTTTAATGTTTGTCCTTTTCTGGTCTCTAATAGCTTCTTCATTGATCCTGAAACGGCTCTTCAGGGCCTCCGTAAGATCAATGACCCTCTCCCTGCCTTCGATGTTCGGATAGATAACAAGCTCCTGCAATCTTATCGCTTCCTGAGCAACGATGTCGAGGTATTCGGCTATCTTGTCTTTTACCTCTTCTATATTTTCATTCTGAAGAAGCTTTTTGGCCCTTCCGGCGAATCCGGCTATAGCGATAGAAGGGTTTTTGAAGTCGTGGAGCACATCGTCCAGTTTTTCGATCCGCAATGCCTTCATTATTTCCTTCCCGAAAAAGGTCAGGAGCTCTATTTCATCTTCGGTAAATTCCTGCCTCCTGTCAACGGCATAAAAGATGAGGAAGTAATTGATTTCATTGCCGGCCTTCAAAGGGATCAAAAGCACCGAATGAACGCTGTATTTGGAGGCATACCTTTTTAATTCATCATTCGACAGCCTGCTTTTTAAAGGGTCTTTTATCAATATATAGGAGGAATCGATCCTTTCATATTCATCGTCGATGCCGTTTTCCGTATTGTTTATAAGTGCATCGAAATAGGGATGGTCATTAATTGAAAACATGCAGCTAATGTCATGGCTTTCCTGTTCGATGGGATACTCAAGTTCGATCTTTACATGCGTTCTGTCGGGCATGACGGAAAACAATGAGCAGCTCTGTACAAGTATGATGTCCACCAGTTCGGGGATCATCGTCCTGAAGACTTCCTTCATTTTAATCCCTTCCCTGTGGCTGAGTTTCACAAAAATCTTCTCTACGATCTTCTCTTTTTGCTGATTCAGCTTCTGGAGATCCAAAATGCGTTTTTTGGCGAGTACATAACTGACCCTTCTTGCCATCAGTTCCGCATTTGAAACTTCAAGGGGATCAAATTGCCTGTCCGTTTCCTTGTAGTAAATCTGGATTGCACCCGGAATGTCCGGTTCATTTTTAAGAAAAGCAGGTATGTTTAACGGCACCGCCATAAGGGAATTAAATCCTTGCAGTTTTACGATGTCTTTATTTGCATAATTAGGTTCCGTAAGGATGTTCGGTACAAGATAACTCTTGCCGCTTTTTATGACCATTCCTGCTACGGTTTTTTCAACCGGAATGCTTTTTAACCTGGCCTGTTCTTTATACTGATGTGAACCAAAGGCGACAAGCTTGCCGGTCTCGGGATCAAAAATACGGATAGAAGCGGCTTCAGCATGAAGAAACTCGACGATTTTTTTTGCGGCAGCCGAGAGTATTTCTTTCCATTCTAATTGCGGGTCGATACTGATTACATTTTCGACCATCCTGACGACTTCATTGATGTGTTCGGACAGACAATGCTTTCTGAGGTATTCTGCAAGCTCGCTGATTTCCTCGTCAGTCACATTACATTTAGCTATAATCCGGCTGGCTTTAAGGAATTTTTTGAGCGTTTCATTCATTACCCTAACATAATATCAGAGTGCCGAGGTCTTATTCAACTTAGCCCGGATTATTCGCAAATTATTATTATTGAACTGAGGATAGAGTATTTTCGCTCATTCTCGGTCGTTCCTCCCTGCGAGGTTTTTGCCTCTTTATTTTTAAATACTGTACGTGACTATCGGCAAAAAAAACCGCTCAAATACTCTATCCTCAGTTCCTGTTGCCAATTTTATGAATAATCCGGGTTAGGTCGTTTTGCCGGGTATACGACATAAATAGAGTCTGTGTATACACAATTATACACCCTCACCCTTGCCCTCTCGCCTCAAGGGAGAGGGGACTTAATAATAATATCCCCTCCCTTGAGGGGAGGGGTTTGGGGAGGGTGTTTAAATGTGTCTTTATTTATGAACTTTTTAAAAATGTTTAAGAAGGAAGGGCGACGCTCTTCAACGCCGTCATGGGACCGAGTTTTTTCAGGATGTCCATTTGCTCACCGTTCCGGACAAGAAGCGCTCCGGCAAAGCCGAGGGAGTTGATCGAAATAGAATTGAAAAACTCCCGTGATCTTGGAACAAGGAGCATCCATTCCCGGGTGATAAGCAAACAGTAAGGACTTGACTGTCGTTTAGTCCCTTCAGCCTTGGGAGGCTCCAGCCCGACATAACTCAGCATGTTGCCGTAAAGTACAAAGGAATTTCGAGCAGCATCGATGGGTGAATCTATACCGTTATGTTCAAGCCGGATAAAACCGTGCAGGAAGGGCAATCCCGGGATGGTTTCGGGGCTGCCTTTTGATCCGGCTCCTTCAAACAACGGTCCAAGGGGAATCCCGGGGCCTTCCGGCGCGAGGGGGAGCGGCGCTATCTGGAGATGCTTGTGAGGCTGACTGGCCCCGGCTGCTTCACCGCCGTTGTAAAAACCGAGCGCATTATATTCCGCCATGCACACCCATAGCGCCTCAAAATCCCTCAGGGTCAGGAGTGTTTCCTGGTACTCAAAGCGCCGGGTAATGATGAGAAGATGGTTCTCAACTACGTTGAATTTATTGAGGAGAGCAACATGGGTATCCGAAATATCGGCTACGTACAGGGCTTTCTCATACGGGAGAAAAGGGTTTATCGTCTTCCCTGATGAGGAAGATTCCTGCCGCTTCAGCCGGTCTTCGTCCTTTTGCTGAAGACTCGAAAGTATTCTTACAAAAAACCGGATGCCTGCATCCTCAATGAATTCATAAGCAGTCGGTATCGGCAATTGTGCGCCGGTTTTGAGCGACTCTTCCGTTTTCGTCACGATTTTTTCCCATAACGTACCCTTCTGCAGCAGGATCCGGGGACCTCCGTTCATTCTATGCCCTCTTCCATCCCGAATTCTTCGGAATCGTTTGATATGAATTCCTTCAGCAGGCCCGCTGCTTGAATATAAAAATCAGTTTGAGCGAATTGTTGTATCTCACGACAATAATCAGGGACCCAGACACGGATATGGTTTTCATAAAAGCTGTTTTTAAGCTCTGTAATGTCGTTTTCTATCAGATGCCCCATAAACAGCAGTTCGGCGGAGATATGGTCGGGGATAATATCTATTTCCTCATCTATCATAAGTCCTTGCGCATGATACAGCTTTTGCACTTCTTCAGTCGCCTGTCCCCATAGTCTCGGTGTATCAAGCAGAGGATAGTTATACAGGGATTCATAGGGCAGGAGGTGTCCTGCAGCATCCGAAAAAAGCTGCATGAAATCTATCGTGATTTCGTCGATAGTATTGGTTATCGTAATTCCGGATATGTCCCTGAACTGGATCAGAAATTCTTCAGTCGGCTCGCTCAGAAAAAGCCCGGATAAAAGTCTGTACAGATTTGCCCTCTCCGTATCTTCATCGTCGTGAAATGTCATTATACCTCCGGCGTTATGTCTGCTTTACATTTTATGCCAAGCTTGAGAAAACGTACAAGTTATTTATACATCTATTTTTGCTTATTAGTAAATAGATGTTTTGAGCAAATGCCGCTTGTTTTCAGTTTATTCCATTAAAGTAACTCCCCCTTGCCCCCTCTTATCCCAAGAGGGGGATGTTAAACCTGTCATGCCTTTAACTGTGGTGAAATATAATTACCTATAAATTTGTCGCACACCCATCCCTCGCCGTGCGCTTGCTTTTGTCATATGCAAGGGTGCATAATTTAAGTAAGAAAGCAACGAGACGGCCCTTTCTTATCACAATAAAATTAAGGATAAAAAATTATGCTGAGATGTCTTTTGAGAGCAAAGATACACATGGCAACCGTAACCGAGTCGAACCTTTCCTATGAAGGAAGCATAACAATTGATGAAAATATACTGAAAAAAGCCGGCATCCTGCCGTATGAACAGGTTATGATCAGCAACCTGAACAACGGTGAGCGGTTTGAAACTTACGTAATCCCGGGCAAAAAATTCGGCGGGGAAATATGCCTCAACGGACCTACTGCGCGAAAAGGCGTGGTCGGCGATAAGATCATCATCTTCTGCTACTGCTATGTTGAAGACGACGGACTGAAAGGGTTTAAGCCAACAATAGTCTTCCTTGACGAACGGAACAAGATAAACAGAGACAAATAATCTGCCACTTAAAATCCTCCCCTCTACGAGTCGCAGACTTGTGAGGGCAGTGAAGCTTGGTGCTTATACGGGGCTTCAGTTCTTGTAAGGGCTTTTGACATGATTCTAACACCTCCTGCATGATTTAATGTATCAAGGGTAAAATCCTCCGGTCAAGATGTCACTTTTTATAAACTTTGCCTTGCCTCATCCTCTTCCAGCTTCAACCATTCCTTCTTGCGAATGAATTCAGTGACAATCGCGGTACCAATCTGTCTTGATAATCTTCGTTTGCAGAAAGTAAAAAAAATATAAAAACTCACCGATACGCGGCTCCGGGACTTCTGTATTCATTTGCGATGCTTACTCCATTTAAAGCCTATTTCTTCAAGCCTCTTGATTCTATCTGCTGCTAATGTGCCTTTAATATAGAAAGTTTTTTGATTCCCCTGCCATTTGCCGAGTTTCATTCCATCAAAAGTTTCATAACGATCAGGGGCATTGGCATTTCCTGTTTGTTCTTTAAACTTGAGAGTTGCCTGAAACCTCTGTTCCCATAATTCGTCATACGGAGACCATACAAAGCCTATTTCTTCGAGCCTCTTGATTCTGTCTGCTGCTAGTGTACCTTTCTTATAAAAAGCACGCTGAGACATCTGCCATCCATAAAGTTTAAATCCTTTAGAAGTTTCATAACTATGAGGGGCATTGGGATTGCCCGTTTGTTCTTTATACTTGAGGGTTGCCTGAACCCCTTGCTCCCATGCATCGTCACGCAGAAGCCATACAAATCCTATCTCTTCGAGACGTTTGATTCTATCTTCAGCTAATTTGCCATTTTTATAACGCATCCTCTGAGAGTTCTGCCAACTACCGAGTGAAAACCCCTCTGGTGTTGTATACTGGTTAAGTGAATTGGCATCTCCTGTTTGTTTTTTATACTTGAGAGTTGCCTGAAAACCTTCCTCCCATACTTCGTCATATAGAGACCATACAAAGCCTATTTCTTCGAGCCTCTTGATTCTGTCTTCGGGCAATTTGTCTCTCTTGTAAAAAGTTTTCTGCCTATTTTGCCACCTGCCGAGTTGAAATCCTTCAGGGGTTTTATGCCTTCGATGTGAATTGGCGTCTCCTGTTTGTTCTTTATACTTGAGAGTTGCCTGAAAACCTTGCTCCCACGCCTCGTCATACTGAGACCATACAAAGCCTATTGCTTCGAGGCGTTTGATTCTATCTTCAGCTAATTTGCCTTTTTTATAAAACATTCTCTGAGAGTTCTGCCAACTGCCGAGTGAAAACCCCTCTGGTGTTGTATGCTGTTTAGGTGAATTGGCATCTCCTGTTTGTTCTTTAAACTTGAGGGTTGATTGAAACCCCTGTTCCCATGCTTCATCATACATATCCCATACAAAGCCAATTTCTTCAAGTCTATTGATATTGTCTTCGGACAAGTTGCCTTGCCTATACATATTTTTCTGATGGGACTGCCAGTTGCCAAGCAGAAACCCCTCTGGTGTTGTATGCTGTTTAGGTGAATTGGCATCTCCTGTTTGTTCTTTATACTTGAGAGTTGCCTGAAACCCTTCCTCCCACGCTTCGTTACGCACTTCCCATACAAAGCCAATTTCTTCAAGTCTATTGATATTGCCTTCGGACAAGATGCCTTGCCTGTACATATGTCTCTGCCTTGACTGCCAGTTGCCAAGTTGAAATCCTTCAGGAGTTTTATAACGATAGGGAGCGTTGGCATCTCCTGTTTGTTCTCTGAATCTGAGAGTTAATCCATACCAAAAGTCCCATGACCTTCCAACTATTTCAATTGTTTTTGCATAGAGTTCTTGAATAAAGCTTGCCTTATCTATTTTGATAGGAAGATTAAAAAACTCGATTTTCTTGTTGTATTTTGTCATAGAATCTTTCCATGCCTGTGTACCTTTTGCTCCCATCCCCTGTATTGTTCTCAGCTGAGAGACAATATCCTGTAATTGATGGTCTTGTTCCAGCATTGCCTGTAACACTTTCCATACAGTCTCAAAATCAGAACTTTCAATGAACGTTTCGGGGTCGGCATCATCATCAACGATAACAGGGATAAAGATGTATCCTTTCCCTTTCCACTCTGCTTTCCTCATGGCTCTGCCTGTAGCCTGAACTATATCGATAAGGCTCTTTTTAGAATCAATAAAGGCAATAGTGTCAACAGTAGGAATATCCATACCTTCTGTTAGACAGCGGGCATTGCTCATTATCCCGATATCGGCTTCCTTAAACTCTTGTAAAAGGCTGTTTCTTACACCTGAGGACATAGTGCCGTTAACATGAAAATACTTTATATTCTTTTTCTTTAGTTCTTCTGAAGCAATCATTTCGACAACTTGATGTATTCCGTGCAGGTTAGATGTATCAGTAAAAGCCTTTGCCTCATGAACCCTACTATGGAATGTAAAGATTTTTTTTAATCCATATGCAGCTATTCCTTTAACAAGGGCTATACGCTTTGCAAATCCTTTAGCATCCCATTCATGATCTTTATCTACGATTATATTGCCACTATTTTTAATAATATTTTTTACTTCAGAGTCTGTAACACTGATAACAATAACTTTATAATCTGTTATCAGTTGTTCTTCTATTGCATTACCAAAGGTCATTTCATAAAAAGGCTTGCCATATATTTTTTCATCATCCATGCTGCAAATAAGAACATCGTTTGCTTGTGCCTTTTTGATAATATGAGGCAAACAAATGCGTGGCGTTGCAGTCATAAAAATACGTTTTTTAATTGGTACTTTTTTATCATCTAATGCTGTATTCCAAATCCCAACCGAAGTGCCTGTTGTCCTATGGGCTTCGTCAAATATAGCAACATCAAAGCAAGTGTTAGTCTTAATAGTAGCTTCTGATAGCACCTTGCTTGATTGATATGTAGAAAAAAGAATTGACGGGGTAGAATGCTTATTACTGAGAAAATCAGCAACTACTTCTGCATCGGTTGAAACTGGGATATCGATCTCATAAAGATTCTCGATAGGTGAATCATTACCAAGATCGACAGTAGTATCACTACAAAGGCAAAGATAACGAAATGGCTTAAATAAAGTATTGGCTGCCCATTCCCTTAGGGTCTGAGACAAAAGAGCAAGGCTTGGAAGCATGACAAGAATTCTTTTACCGCTAAGTTTTTCTGCAATCCACATTGCAGTAAGTGTCTTTCCAGTACCACATGGCAGGATTAGCTGACCTTTGTCATTTCCAACAAAGTGCGATAGTGCCTTATCAATTGCTTCCTTTTGATCTTTACGAGGTGTTTTAGCTTTAGGTGGAACAATTTGCTGTTCTTTAAGATAAAGCCTGAGACGGTTAAAAAAATCTGCGTCTAATTTATCTAGACTGTCAGAAAGAACACGTCCTTGTCGGACTCTATCATCAATGGAAGATGGTAGTTTGTTTGCATTACTGATGACAATACGCCAGTCAGCCTTATCAGACATTGTAAAAAAAGTCGAAAGCTCCCTGAGCGTTGGAGTATTGTTGCGTTCTGTTCTAAACTTTGCCTGATAAGCATATAGTTTATCATCTGAGGTTACAGCTAAACCGTCAATTCCAATGTCTTGGACATCGGGGTATCCAAGACGTTCACGAAGGCTATACGGCATTTCACTTTGACTATAAACTTCTTTGAATTGAAAAACAGGTTCAAGAATAAAGAAGGCTTTACAGAACACTTCAAATGCTTCGCCTCTATTAATTGCAGTTGGTAGTCTTGAAATAAGAGATTCAAGTTCTGACCAAGATGATATATTTTTGAGCAGTTCTAATAATGCATCATGTTTCATGATAAGAATATAGCACGGTTATATGAAGATTGAAATATATTTGTATCAATAGATATAAAAGTAATGCTTACCCGTGGCATTTATCTACATATGTTGTCATCCAAATAAACTTGTGATATATTTTGGAAAATAGTAAATCAATTTTAATGCTATTAATTTGGAAGGGGGAAGAATGAATGAAATTAATCAAGCATTGAAGGAATTTGGCACATCTGAAAAAGTTAAAAAGATGGAAGTAGGTTTTGGTGGAGGAAAAGTGCCCGAACATATTGTTAATTTTTATGGGTCTTCGCGTTTTAGTGTGGGTCAATTTATATCTCCTTGAGCATAGAGGTAAGGATTTTCAGTCGAAGATATTCCTCATCTCTTAAACCGTAAGCCCTTCGCTGAATGACCCTGATCTTGTTGT
>Ga0265292_1001509_pt1 | contig 20309 bp, 17 predicted proteins | sample Munlanlewell296A_FD_189080 | JGI IMG/M metagenome (GOLD analysis project Ga0265292, IMG submission 189080) | Leachate microbial communities from a municipal landfill in Southern Ontario, Canada - Leachate well 296A | ecosystem: Engineered > Solid waste > Landfill > Unclassified | place: Canada... | reverse complement strand
TCTGGGTGGAAATAAAAATATCGTCCGGCGTTAGGCGCGCCCAGATGGGATAGAGCGTCTTGAGCCAGTTGAATAAATTGGCGTCCTGGGCAGCCGGGACGGCGCGTGTCAGGGTCTGGTAGAAATGGTGGTGGGTATTGACCAGCCCCGGCAGGAGCAGGTGGCCGCGCAGGTCGAGCACTTCATCGGCGGTCTGCGGGAGTTCGCCTGTCAGGCCAACCTGTTCGATGAACCCATCCCGCACAAAAAGACCACCCTCGGGAATCTCCCGCTGGTGGTCGTCCATGGTGACAAGAACTGTGGCGTTCTTAATCAGAAGAGTGCTCATAGTTTGAAAGGGGTGGGAACAGGTTGTCAGACAACTATACCACTAGTTTAGCAATAAAAAGGAGCAATGTCAATTGTCAGCAATTCTATTATGTCATTGCGGAGACGTATCATTGCGAGACGTGTCGTTGCGAGACCGGCGTTCTGTGCCGGTCGACATCGTACCCGGAGGGTAAGCAATCTCCTCGCCACATTTGGGGTTTGCTTCGTCGGGCACACGTGCCCTGGCGGGCGGTGTCAGGGTTCGCAATTAATTGTACGGTTCCCCCGTCGGGCAGGTTAACGGCCAGCCAGCAGTTTGGTCAACCCATCGGCCAGTGGAGTTAAATCAAATTCAATCGCGCGCCAGATGATCGGCAAGCTGACCCCGAAGTATTCGTGCGCCATAATATTTCTCATGCCGCGCATCTCCAGCCAGGCCAGTTCGGGATATTTCTCCTGAATTTCCAACGGGACGTACCCGGCTGCTTCCCCGATGATTTCCAGGTTGCGGATGACGGCATCCACCGTCTTCCCGTCCGCGTAGAATTGCTCGTAGGTCATCCCCTGCGTGTATGCCTTGATTTTCTCAATGCACGCCAGGATGTCTTCCACCCGCATCATCCAGTTGCGCTCAGGCGACATGGACGGCCTCGTTCAAAATATCGGCGCGCATGGCCAGGCGGATGGCATCCGGCGTCACCAGGTCCACGCCTCTGCCGGTCAGGTCTTCGAGATACAGTTTCAAGCGGATGAATTCGAACAGTCCCACCGGGCGGTCGAACTCCACCAGCACGTCAATATCGCTGGCGGGGGTCGCCTCGCCGCGCGCCAGCGAGCCAAACACGGCCAGCGATTTCACCCCGCGCTGGCGCAAGTCGGCCTGATGGCGTTTAAGCAATGCAGAAACAGTTTTCAGGTTCATCGTCTTGTTCCGTAATAAGTATACACTGCTATTCTTCGGAATGCAAAACCCGCAATGCCTTCTGCGCCCGTACTGCCCCCGGCCTTTGGGGGTTCGTGACCGCCTGCCCCCGTTCTCTGGGGGTTGTGTTTAGATGGTTTTTGCAGTAGAGTCACGAATCATTCGAGAGATTCGTGTCTATTGGATACCGGGTTGCCACCAGGAAACCATAGTCCCCGTATATAGGTTGTATTTCTGTCTATGGTGTACTATATAGGGGGGTCAAATTCCAGGGCAGAGTCGATCCTGACCGTGATGGTGTCGGATGCGGACTGTCCATCATCGCCCGGGCGGGCTTTCGCCAGGCGCGAGTCGTTCAACTCCCAACCAAGGTCCGCTGGATGGATTTTGATGCATATTCGGTGAAGGTAAGAACGTACCTTTCCAAAACTTTTCCTATTTCTTAGTCGCCGGATTCATCCAAATCCTCGGCTATCCCCTCAAACTGCTCAAGCGCGGACTTCAGATCCTCGATGATTTCCGCCGCGAGCACGTCCGGCTCGGGCAGTTTGGCCGAATCCTCCAGTGACTCGTCCCGCAGCCAAAAGATGTCCAGGTTGACCTTGTCACGCGCCATCAGTTCATCGTAGGTGAAGGTGCGCCAGCGGGCATCCGGGGTTTCCGGGGACCAGGTCGGGGTGCGATCATGGCGATTTTCGGGGTGATAGCAGGTCACAAACTCGTCCAAGTCGGCACGCACGAGCGGACGGGTTTTCAGCGTGAAGTCCATGTTGGTGCGCAGGTCGTAGATCCAGAGCTGCTTCGTCCAGGGGGTTTCGCTGGCTGGTTTGCGGTCGAAGAACAGGACATTGGCCTTGACGCCCTGGGCGTAGAAGATGCCGGTCGGCAGGCGCAGCAGGGTGTGGACGTCGCACTCGTGCAGCAGTTTGCGGCGCACCACCTCCCCGGCTCCGCCCTCGAACAGGACGTTGTCGGGCACAACCACCGCGGCCGTCCCGTTCATATTCAGGATCGAGCGGACGTGCTGGACGAAGTTCAGTTGCTTGTTGCTGGTCGAGGTCCAGAAGTCCTCGCGCACGATGTTCTGCGCCTCGCGGCGGATCTCGCCCTCGTCGGTGACGAAGGTCACGCTGGACTTCTTGCCAAAGGGCGGATTGGTCAGCACCATGTCGAAGTATTGGCCGGGGTGCGCCGCCAGGCTGTCGCTGACGTGGATGGGGCTCTCGCCGCCGTTGACACCGATGCTGTGCAGGTACAGGTTCATCACACACAGCCGGGCGGTGTTGTCCACGATCTCCCAGCCGTGCAACGCTTGATGCCGCAGGTGCTGCTGCTGGTCTCGGTCGAGGGAGTTGTGACCGGCGAGGTAGTCGTGGGCAGCCAGCAGGAAACCGCCAGTGCCGCAGGCCGGGTCGCAGATGGTCTGGCCGGGATGCGGGCGCATGACATCCACGATGGCTTTGATAAGCGGACGGGGGGTGAAGTACTGCCCGGCCCCGGACTTGGTATCCTGGGCGTTCTTCTCGAGCAGGCCTTCGTAGATCTCGCCCTTGACGTCAATATCCAGCCCGATCCAGGTCTCGCCGTCGATAAGTTCGATGAGACGGCGCAGCTTGGCCGGGTCCTGGATCTTGTTCTGCGCCTTGCGGAAGATGACCGGGATGAGACCCGCCCCCTGGCCCAGGCCAGCCAGGATGTCGCGGTAATGACATTCCAGTTCGTCGCCATCCAGGCGCAGCAGCCCCGCCCAATTGAATTCAGCCGGGATGGCGCTGGGTTTGGCGAGCATGCTGCTGTTCTCGTGGTCCATCTTGAGGAACAGCAGGTAGGTGAGCTGCTCGACGTAGTCGCCGTACGACATGCCGTCGTCGCGCAGGACGTTGCAGTAGTTCCAGAGACGCTGGACAATGGTGGAGGAGGCGGGAGTATTCACGGTTGGTGTTTCTCCGGCATTGCCGATAATTTGCCGATATTTTGCCGATACTCTGCCGATAAGCGATAGGCGCGCTTCCGGCGGGACGGATCGGTCATTTCCAGCCAGCCATCCTTCAGCCATCCCTGGCACAGGACGCGTGCCATGCGGGCCGAGAGGCCCAGGGCTTCGGCTATTTGAGATGTGGTGATCTCTTGTTGGCGGCTGAATAGCCCCAGGACCAGACGGGAGCGATGGTCCAGTCTGCGGAGGAAGTCCGGCTCGGGGACAACGGGATTTTGCATCAGGTGCAGGGCTTCGTCCCTGGCAGCGGTAAACACATCGGAAAGAAGGCCGAGGAAGTAATCCAGCCAGGGAGTCAGGTCGGCTTCGGCATGGCCTTCGTAGTAGTTGTGATGCGGATGGACTGCCAGCGCCTTGTAGTAAGCCTCCAGGTCACGGGCATGATATTCTTCGAGCGAAAAGAATCCATGCAGGCCGTACCCGCCGCGATGCAGGAGGAAAGTCGCCAGGAGACGGGCGGTGCGCCCGTTGCCGTCGTAGTAAGGGTGAATGGTGACGAATTGATAGTGCGCCAACCCGGCGACAATAGGAATTGGGAAGTTCTCCTGTTCGGCCCAATTCACCCAATTGACGAGGCCGGTCATCAGCACCAAGACATCGGGTGCTTCGGGCGGCAGGTAAACGAGGCCCCCGCTGACAGAGTCACGGATGAAGTTCTGCCCATCGCGATAGGGCGTGGGGGAGGCCCGCTGATCGTATTCGACCAGGGCGTGCAAACGGCGGATTAAATCTTCGGTAAGGGGTTTCCTCTGCGCAGCCCACTCCTCCACGCGCAGCAAAGCATTCCAATAATTGCGGACTTCGCGCACATCCCGTTCACGGCCCCGGACCGTAGCAGCGTCTTGCTCGATGACGCGGGAAGTTTCCTCGAGAGTCAGGCGGTTGCCTTCGATGCGCGTCGAATAGTGTGTGGCGCGGACGCGCACCCGCTGGCGCAGTTCGGCCTCGACCGGCGCTGGGAGCGGACTCTGCTCAACCACGGCGCGGGCGGCTTCGATTTCCATCAGCCGGCGCGCCAGGGCCGGCGTGATGATATAGCGGGGCTGCCAGACAAGGGGGTTGCTGCTCATAGTGTCATTATACCGCCCGCGCCGACTCAAGCCGCCGCTCGTCGCGCAGGACGTTGCAGTAATTCCAGAGACGTTGAATGATGGTGGAGGATGGTGTGTTCATGGGTTAATCCTGTTCAGTTCTTGAAGATCCTGCAAATATTCTTCCACCTTTTCAGGTGGCGGCAAGCGACGGGAATTTTGGAGATTGTCCCGGTCCAATTGCCAGTTGATTGGATTGTCGCGAATATACTGCGCAATGGCGTTCAGCTCGCGGTCGTTGCGGACGATGTGTTCATAATAATTATGTTGCCAGAATTTTGCGCGGCGCGTGGGGTCATGGGTTTCAACCCAATCCAGATAGACCTTGAACACCAATGATTTGAACGCGCCAACAACCTCACCCAACGCGGGCGAGGCGTTCTCCCTCTCCGGTTCTGGAACAACCCACCCCGTAGGGACAGGGCTTGCCCCTGTCCATGTCTTTGCCCCTGTCCATGTCTTTGCCCCTGTCCATGTCTTTGCCCCTGTCCGCGTTTCCCCTGTCCCTGTACCCTGGACAACCGCAAGAGTTGTCCCTACGGTCCCCGGGGAATCTGCGTTGGTCAACCAGACAAGGAAATGAACATGGTTGGGCATGACCACGAATTCGTCGAGGGCAATGGTGGGAAACCACACCGGTAACGCCCGCCATACATCGGTGATGATGCCTTTCACGATGGGATCGTCCAACACGCAGGCACGGTTCTGCGTGCAAAGGGTGACAAAATACGCGCCCGCGTTGTGATAATCGTATCCCTTCAGGCGGATGGACCGGCGATGAAGTTTGGTTGGGTCATATTTCATGGTTTTCGTACCCTCGTAGGGACAGGGCTTGCCCCTGTCCATGTCTTTGCCCCTGTCCGCGTTTCCCCTGTCCCTGTACCCTGGACAACCGCAAGAGTTGTCCCTACGACAACCTCCCCTCAAACGCTGACCGGAGCACCGCTTGCCTCAGCCTCCCCGCCCTCTTCAACCCCACCTCGACTGCTGCCTCGACCGCCCGCGCCGACTCCAGCCGCCGCCCGTTGCGCAGGATGTTGCAGTAGTTCCAGAGGCGTTGAACAATGGTGGAGGATTGGGTGGACATTTAGTTTATTCTTTCAACCTGGCAAAGCCATCATGAATGACTTGAGCTATCTTTCTCCTGCGTTGATCAAGGAATTCCTTGTACTCCAAATTTTCCCAGCCCTGCGGAAGAGCATGCCAGTGAAGCATTTTCGCTAACTCATCTTTAGAAAATCTGGAGGCGTATTTTGGGAAGTAAACCGATGGCGGTTCGGCGCTAATCCCGATATTATCATCCCACTCAACCAGAGCAAAATTCGCTATCTGGTTAGTATCGCGAATCTCGGTAATTCCGACCTTTTCCAGGTAACCTTTTGGGAATAAATGGTGACGTTCGGTTGCTGATTTCTTCGCTTTTATCGCAGGGTCTAAGAGAGCAGATACGGGAAGTTTAGAAAATAGTACACGTGCATTATCTAAACAAAGGGCAGCGTAAAAAGCAAATAGTGATGGACTGCGAGGTGAGGATGTAGCCAATTGATTTGGTAAAGTGATCTTCCAATAATCCTCTGTTATTGTGTCATCGACGATACGATCTAACATTGCCACAAATTGACCGGCATTTTGTATATCGCGGAGTCTTGCTAGATCTTGTTCCATCACGGTTTCAAAAGAACCGGTATATCGACTCGTTAGGGCGGTAGCAAAGAACCAACGTGCAATTGTATTTCGCAAATTGAAATGATCTACTCCGTAATCTCGTTTACCGATCAAAAAGAATGTATAGGCATACAATAACGAGTTTTGCGAAGAAATCATTCCCTGACTCACATAACCAGCTCGTTGAATTGTTTTTAGAAATTCATGCCAATTTTGTAGATCTAAAACATCTGCTTGTGCTCTCTTGAATATTGTAAACTGCTCATCCCGCTTAGTCTCGGAAAATTCTTCGGTCTCCAGATCTTTACCTCTCAAAATCGAATACATGTTTTTCAGGCGCGCTCTTCGAAATCCGAGTCCCACATTTACACGCAGAAGTTGGTCTGGATCAGGGGTGATATAGTAATTGAAGGGAGATACGCCCGAAGCCGCAGGTTGTCGAGCAAGGCGGCAAAACTCTTCAAGTTCAGCACGCCCCTCATCCCAAAAGACTGACATCAGGGTAAGTATAAAGTCTGCCTGGTTCAGTATCGTACCTTTGCTGTTTACCCGCACAAAAACTTCCGCAACATCTTCCTCAGTCACTGAAGAAGAAAGCTCAAGTGCAGTAAAAGGGTAGTTCAGCAACTCATATAGATGATCAATTGACTCGGTCAGGTGATCTTCCTCATCTTCAGTGACTGATCGTGAATCCCGAAGTCTTTTAAAAAACTCTTTAACAAATCTATTGCGGGTTATATCTTTAGACCATAAAACGCTGATATCAGGAATGTATTCAGGGTTCTTTTTGATTGCAGCATCAGCTACTTCAAATTTTTGATCGTTGGGGCGAAAAGCTATTGAGATGTGTTCATATCGATAATTGTCGCGAAGAACATTTATCCCTTTTAAGACCGCATATAACGATGTGAGGCGCTGTTGACCATCTACTATTAGTAACCTGGGATATTTTTGTTTAGCATTCAACCCTATTTGACGGTGGCTGTCCCCGATTCCATTCGCCCAAAATAGAAGATAACCCACAGGAAAACCTTTATACATAGAATCAAATAAATCGCGCACTTTTGTATTGGGCCAAACGAAAGGTCTCTGAAGTTCCGGTAGCCCAATCTCACCCATATCAATATCTTCAACAATTTTCGCAAGCGAGTAATTGATTTCTTTGAAGAGTGTCGTGTTCATATGTGGCTCCTTGATTGCATTTTATCCCAACCTCCCCTCAAACGCTGACCGGAGCACCGCTTGCCTCAGCCTCCCCGCCCTCTTCAACCCCACCTCGACCACCGCCTCGACCGCACGCGCCGACTCCAGCCGCCGCTCAGCATCCGCTACGATGCGCCGCTGTTCCTCCAGCGGGGGAAGGGGAATGGGCTGTACTCGTACGTCACCATCACGTACGGCGGGATAACTTGTGCCTCGTTGAAGTTCGTTCAGGGGAGAAAGAAATTCGTCAGTTAGCGTGTAATAAAAAAGGAACTTAGGAATGACAACATCACTCGCACGCAAAACAGAGAAACCCGTTGATGCAATCTGACCATCGTATTTTTCAGGAACCGAAGCTATTTTTTTTAGATAGGTGCGCACGGTAGAAAAGACTACATCATCCGAACGTACTAACTGTCGGGCTCGCGAAGGCGCATCCACTCCTAAATACTCTTTGGGCTCGACAATTTTCTGGAGAGAATTATCAATCGATGAAATGTCTATGTAAATGAAGGGAACGTCAGGTTTATCTTCTGGCCTGACTTTTTCCACTGGCACTGTTATTTGACCAATAGTTTTCCAAACCCAACCTTCAGGCAAACCATTGGGTCTATCTCCAAACAATCTCCCTGTAAAGGCTGCCTTGAGCACGGACGCCTTGTAGCGTCTTCACCCCGAGGCGGACGCGCTCCAGCGCCGCCACGCCGGCCTCCAGGTCACTCAGCAGCTCCTCGAGACGGGCCACGATCCGCTCCTGGTCCCTCAGCGGAGGCAGAGGAATATTCACCGCGTATGCGTCGTTGCGGTTAAGACCGGGGATAGCAGTAGACCTATCCAACGAAGCAAGATCAAGGGTCAAGAATAAGTAATAGAGAAAAGATAAATTTACATTTTCCGAAGGAATGGCAAAATAGGTCGTATCAATCGGCCAGCAAGGAATATCCGATTTATGGACTGCCCCCGCTGCACCTTTCCTGCCAATTACCAGACAAGGTTTATCAACAAGTGCAACAGAGTGATAACCGACAATGCCATTTGAGCCGTAAACAGGAATTTTCCCGGCGGCATCTCGCTTCTCTTGTATCAAACCTTTCCCATATTCAAAAGAAACAATATTGCCAACAGTCGTCCACACCCACCCTACCGGCAGGGGACGAAAATCTTTTTCCTTCGTGCTCTTCGTGTCCTTTGTGGTTAAGTCTTTCATCTTCCACCAAGAGCCTCATTCAACTCATCCACCACCTGCAACAGCCCGCCGCCGAAGGCCCGCAGCGCCGCCACCTGCCCGCCGCGCTGGAAGAACGCCCCGGCCGTGAAATCCTCGGCGGTCATCTCCAGGTTAATGCCGATGTGCGCCGCGATCTGGTCCAGCCACCAGCGCTGCTCGGGCGTGAACGCCCGCCCCTCGGCCTCCTGCGCCTTCAGCCACTCAACGTAGCGCCGCTGGACGAGCGCCGGATAGGGCTCGATGTCCTCGTCCAGCGCCACGTGCCGCACCAGCGAGACCAGGTCCGCCAGCACACGCGCCCCGCTGCCCCGCACCCGTCCGCGCTCCAACTGGGCGGTAGGCGTTCCACAGCGCCTCGGTCATGTACATCGGGTCGGACTGGCGCAGGTCCAGGCGCAGGTGCTCGGCCAGGTCTTTCAATTCCCCAAACGACAATTTGTAGGGGCGACCCTTGTGGTCGCCCAAGGCAGGGACAAGCCCTGCCCCTACCATTCCATTGCGTGGGATATTGTAAATGATCTGCAACGCAGTGATCTCGTCGCGGTGGTCGGTCAGGAACGCCCGGAACGACTCCACCGTGCGGCGCGCCGCCTCGGTCGCCTCCGCGTCGAACCCGGCGCTCACCACCGTGTCGGCGCTGACCTCGTCCAGCACCTGCTCGGAACGCCTCTGCCACTCGGCCAGCCGGGCCCGCAGGTCCGGATCGGCGGCCAGCGGACGGCAGGCCTGCTCCGCCAGGTCGCGGGCGGCGGCCTCGATTTGTTTTTCGTCGGGACAAGGCAGCGCCGTGCCCATGCGGGCAACATCCATAATTCTGTCCGCGTCCACGGCTTCCAGCAACCCCCGGGCGATATCCGTTAAAGGGACACCGCCGGTGCGTTCCCGGATCTCGGCCAGTTGGCCGCGGTCCAGGCGTTTTTCCAACCGGATGAGCCGTCCTGCCAGCGACGAGAGCGTCGCCTCGTCCGAGACGCCCAGCGCCACCGACTCCAGCAGCTGCTTGAACGACGCCGACGGCTTGCGCTCCAGCGTCTGCGGGTCCATCAACTCCTGCTCGGTCAGCCCCACCGCGTCCACGATGACGAAGTGGTCCTTGAGCAATGCGTCGCTGGTCACGTTCTGCAGCTCGGTCGGCGAGACGACCCGCGTCCCACGCCCGAGCATCTGTTCGTAGAGCAACCGCGAACGCACGGCGCGCATAAAGAGCAAAATCTCCAGCGGGCGAATATCGGTGCCGGTGGCGATCATGTCCACCGTCACGGCGATGCGCGGGAAGTAACTGTTGCGGAAGTCGCTGATCAGGTCCTCGGGCTTTTTCCAACTGACCTTGTAGGTGATCTTCTGGCAGAACTCGTCGCCCTTGCCGAACTCCTCCCGGATGACGCGGACGATGTCTTCGGCGTGGCTGTCGTCCTTGGCGAAGACCAGCGTCTTTGGGACGAGCGTCCGCCCGGGGAAAATGTCCACCGGCAGCCGCTCCCGGAAAGTGCGCACGATGGTGCGGATCTGGTCCACGGCCACCACCGCCCGGTCCAACTGCGCCGGATCGTACGACAGGTCTTCGTCTAACTGATCCCAGCGCTGCTGGCGCGTCAGCCGGTCGCGTTTACCCACCCACAGCCCGGCCTCCACCGTTGAACCCCCCTCGCTGATCTGCGTGCGGATGCGGTAGACCTGCCCGTCCACGTTGACGCCGTCGGCCACCGCCCGTTGGCGGGAGTACTCCATCACCAGGTTCTGGTTGAAGAAGCCGAAGGTCTGCTTGGAAGGCGTGGCCGTCAGGCCGATCAGGAAGGCGTCGAAGTACTCCAGGGCACCGCGCCACAGGTTGTAGATGGAGCGGTGGCACTCGTCCACCACGATGAAGTCGTAGGTCTCGATCGGGATGGCCGGGTTGTAGCGCACTTCCCTGGGCGGCTGGACGTCGAGTGCCGCCTCCATATCGAAGAGAGAATTTTCCTCGTTGGCCGGGTCATACTCCGCCTCACCGGAGAGCATCGAAAACAGGCGCTGGATGGTGGTGATATGCACCTTGCTGACCGGGTCGAGCGTGTTCGACTGCAGGTGCTGGACGTTGTACAGCTCGGTGAACTTGCGCCCGTCGTCGGGGGTGCGGTACTGGTCGAACTCCTTGAACGCCTGGCGGCCCAGGTTGTTACGGTCCACCAGGAAGAGCACGCGTTTGGCCTTGGCGAACTTGATCAGCCGGTACACGAAGCTGACCGCCGTGTAAGTCTTGCCCGACCCGGTCGCCATCTGGATCAGGGCGCGCGGCTTATCCGCCGCGAAAGATTGCTCCAGGCTGGTGATGGCCTCCGCCTGCGCGGACCACAGCCCCGCCGGGTTGAGCGGGTGCGCCGACGGCATCTCGCGTAATCTCCCCCGCAGCGTAGGGGCGACCCTTGTGGTCGCCCGCTCTTGGGCAGGGACAACCCCTGCCCCTGCCGGGGCCGCCCATTCCGCCAATGTTTCAGGCCGATGGAAGGTGAACACCCGTCGCGAGCGCGGCTCCGGGTCGCGTTCATCCCGGAAGAACGTCTCCACCCCGGTCGACTCATACACGAACGGCAATTTGTCTGTTCCGATATGCGGGACATTCTGCGGCAGGCTGGCCGCGTAACTCCCAGCCTGTTCCGCCACCCCGGAGAGCGTCATCCCGACCTTCTTGGCCTCCACCACCCCCACGGCCTTGCGGTCCACGAAGAGCATATAGTCCGCGAACCCGCCCTCCACCGGGAACTCGCGCACTGCCACACCCCGGGCGGCGTACAGATTCATCCCGGCGCGGTCCTGCACGCTCCAGCCCGAGGCGGTCAGGAGCTGGTCAATCTGTTGGCGGGCGAGAGATTCAGGGGTGGGCATGATGCTATGATTTTACAGGAGAAGGGAGAAAAGGAAAAGCGATTATCCCTCTATCTAGATTATAGCGTATTCGCTGCATATTGATCAATTGAACGTGTCGATTGAACGTTGACAAAATAGAACATATGTTTTATAATCATTGCGCGGCAAGGGATGCTCGTTGGGAATCCTTGCCGCTTTTTCTTAGTACCTTAAAATTGAATATTCCAAAGAAGCCGCCGAGTCTTTTTCCCCCGTAGCGGCATTCGTTCCGCGTGGTATCCAAAAAAAGTTACCTAAATTCGGAGGGCTTCCAACGGCGCTCTGGCGCTCATAGCCGAGGCGGCGTCACTAACCGAGGCGGCTTCCAGCCGCCATTTGCGAAGCACCCCCGTGGGGCGGCTGTTTCGGCGCTATCAGCTGAGGCGACGTCGAACCGCCATCAGCCACATCGACGACTCATGTCGTCGATGTGAGTCGCCGAAGCTTCTTTCCGGCGCACCGTCCCGGTGTTCTTCCGGGAGAGAGGCATATCATCCCCGTAGGGGATTCGTTCCTCTTTTTTTCCTCAGGAACGAATATCGTCCATCGTCCTCCGTCCATCGTCCCGGTGTCCTTCCGGCGGTACGTCCCGGTGCCCTTCCGGGAGAAAAAATGGATTTGTTCCTATTTGTTTTGACAATTCGGTTTAATGTCCCCCGTAGACCTGGTTGTGATGGCAGATAAAGCATGTAGGAGCGTTTTTAACCGTTTTTCCCGTGAAATGGACGGCTGAAGCCGTCACTACGGTGCTTTTTGAATGAAAATTTGCTTTTTCATACCCTGGTGTTGAGTAAATGCAACAAAAATCCTTGAATTTCGACCCATTTGATTTGGGCATTTTCACAGATTTTTGCACGAAAAAGGGTTTGTTTTTCACCTCTTCCGCGGAACAAATACTATCCCCGCAAGGGGATCCCTGCCTCCTGTTCTCCGTCTACTACCTTCCATCGTCCACCGTCCATCGTCCACGGTCCACCGTCCATCGTCTCCCGTTCACCGTCCATCGTCCACCGTCCATCGTCTCCCGTCCTCCGTCTCCCATCTCCCGTCTCCCCGTTGACTCGCTCTCCCACCAGCCCTATAATGAATGCACTGGAAAGAAAGGAAGCCATGACCAAACGCCTCACCGCCCCCTACGGAAGCTGGAAATCCCCCATCACCGCCGAACTGATCACCGCCCAAACCATCTCGCTCGGACAAGGACAAATCGCCGTTGACGGCCAGGATATTTACTGGCTCGAAGGCCGTCCGCTCGAAGGCGGGCGCAACGTCCTGGTGCGTCTCACCCCGGAGCCGCTAGCCGAGGCGGCTTTCGCGCAGCACCCCCGCGGGGCGAGCCGCCATTTGCGAAGCACCCCCGCGGGGCGGCTGTTTCGACGCCATCGCGAAGCATCCCCGTGGGACGAGTCGCCGAAGCCTGCTGACTGTCTCCCCCTTGGGTTTAACGTTCGCACCCGCGTCCACGAATACGGCGGCGGGGCCTTCGCCGTGTTCGACGGGGTCATTTACTTCGTCAACTTCAAGGACCAGCATCTCTACCGACAAAACCCCGGCGGAACACCCGCCGTGCTCACCCCCTCCGACGGCTGCCGCTACGCCGACTTCGTCCTCGACCGGCAGCGGGAGCGGCTGATCTGCGTCCGTGAAGACCACACCGGCCCGGGCGAAGCCGTCAACACCATTGTGGCGCTCCAGCTCAACGCTCCGAATGACGGGTCGGTTTTAGTCGAGGGACATAACTTCTTCTCCAACCCGCGTCTCAACCCCCACGGTTCCCGTCTCGCCTGGCTGTGCTGGGACCATCCCAACATGCCCTGGGACGGCTGCGAGTTGTGGGCAGCCGATGTCCGCCCGGACGGGTCCCTCGGCAAAAAGGAACGGGTGGCAGGCGGGAAGGACGAGTCCATCTTCCAGCCTGAATGGTCGCCGGAGGGCATCCTGCATTTCGTCTCCGACCGCACCGGCTGGTGGAACCTGTACCGCCTGCTGGACAGAGTCGAGCCGCTCTGCCCGAAGGAGGCCGAGTTCGGCAAGCCGCAGTGGGCTTTCGACACCCGCACCTACGACTTCCTCAGCGGGAACGAATTGCTCTGCACGTACACGCAAGACGGCCTGTGGAAACTGGCCCGCTTGAACACCGGGACGAAGACGCTCACCCCCCTTGACCTGCCCTACACCGAATTTGGGACGGTCCACACCGGCGACGGGTTCGCCGTGTTCGGGGTCGCCTCCGCCACCCAACCGCTCACCTTGCTGAGACTTGACCTCGCCACCGGCCGGGCGGTGGTCCTGCGCCGATCCTTCGAGCCGGCAGTTGACCCCGGCTACTTCTCCCTGCCACAGGCAGTGGAATTCCCCACTGAAAAGGGGCTGACCGCCCACGGGTTCTTCTACCCGCCCGCCAACCAGGACTACATCGCCCCGGCCGGCGAACTCCCGCCGCTGATGGTGATCAGCCACGGCGGTCCGACCGGAGCCACCAGCACCGGCCTGCGCTATGCTATCCAGTACTGGACCAGCCGCGGCTTTGCCGTCCTGGATGTCAACTACGGCGGCTCCACCGGGTATGGGCGGGCTTACCGGATGCGCCTGAACGACAACTGGGGCATCGTGGACGTGGACGACTGCTGCAACGGGGTGCGCTGGCTGGCGAAACAAGGCTTTGTGGATCCCAAACGGATGACCATCCACGGCGGCAGTGCGGGCGGCTACACCACCCTGGCGGCGCTGGTCTTCAAGGATGTGTTCAGCGCCGGGGCCAGTCACTACGGCATCTGCGACCTGGAAGCCCTGGCCACCGACACGCACAAGTTCGAGAGCCGCTATCTCGACAACCTGGTCGGCCCCTACCCGGAGCGTAAAGACCTGTACGTGGCGCGCTCGCCCATCCATCATATCCAAAAGCTCGCCACCCCGCTGATCCTGTTCCAGGGCGACGAGGACAAAGTCGTCCCGCCCAGCCAGTCCCGGAGGATGTTCGAGGCAGTACGGACAAAGGAAATCCCGGTAGCCTATCTGCTGTTTGCAGGGGAACAACACGGTTTCCGCAAAGCCGGGAATATCAAACGCTCCTACGAAGCCGAATTGTATTTCTACTCGAAGATATTCAAATTCGAGTTGGCCGAGGAAATCGAACCGGTGCAAATCGAGAACCTATAGCCCCCCGTGTCACGTGTCATTGCGAAGGAGCGAAGCGACTGAAGCAATCTCCTCCCCGCCGGGGATCCGGTCCCCCCGTGTCGCGTGTCGTTGCGACATCGTCCCCTGTTCTTGGGGGAGGAGCGTTCTTTGCGACGAAGCAATCTCCTCCCGCTTTCTTCCTCACGCCTCCTGCCTCCCGCCAATCTTGGACCAGGACCCCGCAAATGATCATTACCCTTCTCCCCATTCACCATTGACTATTCACCAATTACCATTCCCCATTAACCATTCACCAATCCTCCGGGAACTTTTCTCCCCTTCCATCGTCTTACCGGTGTACAATCAATTCAACCAAACAAGGAGGTTCCTATGAAAACCAAATTCTTTTTCCTGATCGCTGTACTGGTACTGGGCATTGCCCTGACTGCCTGCGGCCCCTCGACCATCACCGTTCAGCCCCAACCGCCGCAGCGAACGATCACCGTCACCGGCGCGGGCCTGGTCACACTGACGCCCGACATCGCCTATATCTACATTGGTGTCCGTTCCCAGGATGCCAGCGCCTCCGTTGCCACCACCGATAACAACACCAAGGCCCAGGCCGCCATTGATGTCATCAAGGCTGCCGGCGTGGCTGACAAAGACATCCAGACCACCAATTTCAGCATCTACCCGCAGCAGGAGTATGATAACAACGGCAATATGACCGGCATCATCTACGTGGTGGAAAACACCGTCTACGTAACCGTGCGCGACCTGACCAAGCTGGGCGACCTGCTGGACGCCAGCGTCCGTGCCGGGGCGAACAGCATCAACAGCATCTCCTTCGACGTGGCCGATAAGACCGCCGCTCTCTCGCAGGCCCGTCAGGCAGCGGTTGAGGATGCCCGCAAGCAGGCCGACGAACTAACCGGCGCCACCGGCGTAACCATCGGCGATGTGCTGACCATCTCCTACTACGACAGCTCGGCCCCCGTCACCATCCAGGGTTCCCGTGCCCTCATGGGCGGCGGGGACAGCGTACCTGTCCAGGCTGGCTCAATGCAAATCACGACCACGGTGACCATCGTCTACGGAATCAAGTAAACGGTTCTTTCCGGACCCTGAACCGGCCTCCGTTATGGGGGCCGGTTTCGCGTCTGGCGCGGGTATAATCCCGTCAGAACCCGAGGAGGCACACATGCTGAAAGTCGGATACATTGGGCTGGGGCTGATGGGCAAGTCCATCGCCCGTAACATTCTCAAAGCCGGATTCCCACTCATCATCCACAACCGCTCGCGTGCCGCCGTTGACGAATTGGCTGCCGAAGGCGCACAGACTGCCTCTTCCCCCGCCGAAGTCGCCGCCCAAGTGGATGTGGTCTTTACCAACCTGCCGGACACGCCAGACGTGGAGAAAGTGGTGCTCGGCGAGAACGGGATCGCCTCGGGCGCGCACCCCGGTCTCATCTGGGTAGACAATTCCACCATCAAACCGTCAGCGGCGCGCAGCCTAGCGGCGAAACTGGCTGGGGAAGGTGTACTCGCGTTGGATGCTCCGGTCTCCGGCGGGGATGCTGGGGCGCGCAACGCCACACTGGCCATCATGGTCGGCGGACCGGCTGATGCGCTGGACAAAGTCATGCCGGTTTTTCAGGCGATGGGCAAAACGGTCACGCACGTCGGCGAAGCAGGTGCCGGGCAGGTAGCCAAGGCCGCCAACCAGATCATGGTCGCGGCGCAGATGGTGGCGATGGGCGAACTGCTGATCTTCTCGCAGAAAGCCGGTGTGGACCCGCAGAAGGTGGTGGAGGCGATCAAAGGCGGCGCAGCCCAGTGCTGGACGCTGGACGTCAAACCGCCGCGGCTGTTTGCAGGGAACCGCGCCCCGGGCTTCAAATCCCACCTGATGGCCAAAGACCTGAACATCATTCTCGAAACGGCCCGCGAGTACGGCATCCCGCTGCCCTCCGCGGCAGTGGACGCGCAACTCTACAATGCCATGCTCCAGAACGGCATGGGCCACCTGGATAACTCGGCGGTGGTTGGAATCATCGAAGCACTGGCGGGAACAAAATTGCAGGAATCGTAGGGGCAACCTTTCCATCGTCCCCGCCGAAGGTCCCCAAGGGGGGCTGGGTGATGGGGGCAAGGGGATGGTCGCCCAGGGGGGGGATAAACCCCACTCCACGGAGAAAAAATGAATTCATTCAAACATTTCTGGCCCACTATCCGTGACTATATCCTCATCCTGGCCGGCGCGCTGGTCCAGGCGGTCGGACTGCGGCTGTTCATGGTCCCGGCCCAACTGGCCAGCGGCGGCATCAGCGGCATTTCGCAGTTGATCAACCATTTCACCGGCTGGCCAATTGGCCTGATGGTTTTCATCGGGAATATACCGCTCTTCCTGCTCGGATCGCGTCTGCTGGGTGGACGGCGTTTCGCCCTGCGGACGCTGGTGGCTGTTCTCGCTTATTCCATCTTCACTGAGGCGGTCCTGTGGCTGCCGTTCTTCCCCAAAGACGGGATCACCAATGACCTGGTGCTCAATTCGCTCTACGGGGCGGTGGTCAGCGGGTTCGGCTATGGACTGGTCTACCGGGCGCAAGGGACAAGCGGGGGGTCCGACATCCTGGCCCGCATCCTGAACCGTTGGCGCGGCATCCCGATGACCCAGAGTTACCTGATGACCGACACGCTGGTGATTCTCTCGGCGGGATTTGTCTTTGGCTGGGAGAAAGCTCTGTATGCCATCATCACCCTCTACGTCAGCGGCCTGGTAGTGGATAGTACTCTCGAAGGTGCAGGGACCGTCCGCACGGCGATGATCGTTACCAACCGCATGGAAGCCATTTACGACCGCATCCTGCACGACATGGAACGGGGCGTCACCCTCCTGCACGGTACCGGCGCATATACAATGGATCCGCGCCCGGTTATGTATTGCGTCATCACCCGTTCCGAGGTTCAGCAGTTGAAGACCATCGTCCAGGAAGCAGACCCGCAGGCGTTCATGGTCATCGGCGTGGCACATGAAGCACTGGGGGAAGGATTCCACCCGTTCAAAAAGGCTTAAATGAAATCCCCCGAGACTGGCACTCTCCGGGGAATGGTATCATTCGTCAGACCCCTGGTTACTTTGCCCCGTCCGGGAACCGGGACTACCACGCAAATTGCAGGAGCGCTCCTGCGATCAGCGCGATCTGCCCCAGGTGATACGCAGCCATATTTATCACGCGGCCGTTCCTGACAGGCTTGACAAACTTGTTCCAGGCCAGGATGATGTCGGAGAAATAGAACAGAATAGCCCCCAGACTCACCAGTCCGGAGGCGGAGGTTTTCCAGTCGACGCGGTAGATGGTCAGGATGGCCGACAGCAGCATGAGCGTAATGACCGTTCCATAAACCACCACCGGCACAACCAGCCGCCGCAGTCCTTTCTCGCGCACCCCGGCGAGGATGCGCCGCAGGACGCGCCCCGCCGTCATTGCCAGGATGATGCCAATGCCAATGGCCCATAACGGCGAGGGTTCCCCGAACGGTGTGTTCAGACCGATGATATAGGCCGCATGCGCCAACAAGAAGGCCGCCAGGCCCGGCAGGAACCAGCGGTTCGAGAAGCGGGCGTAGGAAATCATCAGGAAAATATCCCCGGCCAGCGAGAAGAAGATGCCCAGCCCGAACCAGATCAGCGGTGTTGCGCTGAAGCCGCCGGCCAGCGCCAGATAGCCGAACAAGAGCACCATCGTCATCGGTTTGGCGATGTATTCGATTTTCTTCCAGCCTTTGGCAACGGCCACCCAGTCTGCCACTGCGGCGGCCAGTACAGCGATGAACAAGAGTGTCGTCAGCATGGTTTCCTTTGCCTCAATACGGGGAAAATACCCCGGCTATTTCTTGATTTTATACCCAAACCGGCGCAGGGCGTCCTCATCGTCACGCCAGTTTTTCGACAGCTTGACGCGCAGTTCGAGAAAGACCTTGCGCCCGCTCATGGCTTCGATTTCTTTACGTGCCGCCGAGCCAATCTTTTTGAGCATCGCCCCGCCTTCGCCGATGACGATACCCTTCTGCGAATCGCGCTCGACGAACAGCGTGGCGGAGATGAAAGCACCCTCTTCGCCGCGCTCCGTGAACTCATCCATGCGGACGGCCAGGGCGTGCGGGACCTCGTCACGCAGGAAGATGAGCGCCGCTTCGCGGATCAACTCCGCCGCGATCTCGCGCTCGTAGAGGTCGGTCAGCTGTTCTTCGGGAAACTCCGGCGGGCGAACCGGCAGACGTGCGGTCAGTGCAGCCATCAATTCGTCCAGCCCGGCGCGGCTCGTCGCCGAAAAGGCCAGCGCCGGAGCATCCGGGACCAGGGCCTGGTACGCGGCTCGACGCCTCTCAAACGCCTCAGCCGGGAGCAGGTCGAGTTTGTTGAGGCCCAGCACCAGCTCCGGCCTGCGGCGCAGCATCGAGAGCAGGCTGGCAATCCGCTGATCGTCCTCGTCCGGCTCGGTGCCGGCGTCTACGAGGAAGAGAATGATATCCACGCCGTCCAGGGCTTCCTCGGCTTCCTGGTTGAAGAACTGGCCGAGTTTGTTACGCGGGGTATGAACCCCGGGCGTGTCCACAAAGACGAGCTGGGCGTCGGCGGTGGTCAGGATGCCGAGTTGACGGCGGCGGGTGGTCTGCGGGCGGGGAGAGACGGCGGCGATTTTCTGGCCGAGCAGGGTGTTGACCAGCGTGGACTTGCCCACGTTGGGTTTGCCAAGGATGGCGATAAAACCGGAACGGAAATCAGTCATATTTTTACCTCACCACAGAGACCACTCACCTGCCCCGGACGCAGGTGCCGGGGGAGAACACGGAGAAAATCAAGCCATCTCTGTGGTCTCCCAATGCTTTGTGGTAAATCATTTTCGGGGATTCCAATTAACAACCACGATGCTGGCAAGGATGAGCAGCGCGCCGAGAAACAACTGCCAGGTGAGTTCTTCTCGCAGGAAGATCACTCCTAGAATCACGCCGCCCAGCGGAAAGATATAACTGACCAGTGTGGTGCGGGTTGGGCCAATCTCGTGCAGAAGATAGTACCATAAAATGAGTGCCAGGCTGGAGCCGAGTACGCCCAGCCAGACCAGGGCCACCCAGGTGATGGGCAGGGACGGCAGGTGGACCGGTTTTTCGACAACCGGGATGATTGCCCACATCACTACGCTGGCTGTCAACAGGGGGGCAGCCCCCCGCACCAGACCGGGAACGTGCTCCGTTTTAGCGCGGGCGAAGACAGTACTCCCGGCGTAGAAAAGTGAAGCAATGATGACCGCAGCTTGCCCGAGAATGGAATTGTGCCCGCCGGGCTGCAAATCCTTGCTGAGCAGAACAACCACGCCGCCGAAGCCCACCAGCAGGCCGAGTATTTTCTGGGCGGTCATGCGGTCGTCTCTGAGGGAATAGTGAGCAAGGATGATGGTGAAGAGCGGCACGCTGGCGTTCAAGATGGATGCCACCGCCGAGTCGATGGTCTTCTCGCCCCAAGAGATCAGGACAAAAGGGATGGCGACGCTGGTGACGCCCAGGATGGCATAGGTGACCCAGGTGGCGCGGTCACGCGGCCACGGTGTGCGCAGGAAAATGGTCGCCAGGATGCCGGTCAGCGCGCCGAAGACGACACGCAACCCGACCAGCGTAAACGGACCGACTTCCTGCACGGCAATCTTGATCCACAGGAAGGAGGCGCTCCAAACCACGCCGAGCAAAATAAAGACGAACCAGTGTTTTGGCTTCATAAGTTTGTGCAAGTCTATCACGAATCACAACACATCACTTTACGCATTCTTGTGGGGAGCGGCTAAAGAGTTGGGTTATAAATCATCACCACGGCTCCCAGCGGGGATGAAAAAA
>Ga0265292_1001508_pt1 | contig 20312 bp, 18 predicted proteins | sample Munlanlewell296A_FD_189080 | JGI IMG/M metagenome (GOLD analysis project Ga0265292, IMG submission 189080) | Leachate microbial communities from a municipal landfill in Southern Ontario, Canada - Leachate well 296A | ecosystem: Engineered > Solid waste > Landfill > Unclassified | place: Canada... | reverse complement strand
CACGGATCCGAACGCGCCGCCTCACAAGTCCATCTCCACTTTCCTGGTCGAGCGAGGCCCCGGCGTCGAGGTCAGCCATGTCTACGGCCTGATGGGCACGCGCGGGGGCGGGACCGGGCGGCTCACATTCAAGGACGCCAAGGTGCCCGCGGAGAACCTGGTCGGGCAAGAGAACGGCGCGGCGCCGATCTTCTACCAGATGATGATTCCCGAGCGGATGACCTCCGCTGCCGGCGCCATCGGCGCGGCCCGGGCGGCCCTGGATGTCGCCGTCCGCTACAGCACGCGGCGCAAGGCTTTCGGCAAGCCCATCAAGGACTACCAGGCCGTGAGCTTCAAGGTGGCCGACTGCCTCACCAGGCTGGATGCCGCTCGCGGGATGATCTACGGGGCCGCGACGGCCATAGACACCGGTCAGTCCCCGGGCCTTTGCCGGCGGCTGGTCTCCGAAGCCAAGAAGCTTGGCACCCAGACCGCGTGGGACGTGATCAATGACGCTATGCAGATCATGGGGGGCATCGGCTACACGAACGTCTTCCCGGTGGAGCGGCTGCTGCGCGATGCGCGGCTGATGATGATCTGGACCGGGACGAACGAGATCATGAACCTCATCATCCAGCACGAGTACTACCGCGAGCTGGGGGAGATCAAAGGCCGCGACATCGAGCAGGACGCCGAGGGCGCCGACCTCGAAGATGAGAAGATCTACGAAGGGTAAGCCGACGGACACAACCCGGCTGTTCGGTTCTTGCGTCACACCGTCCGCGGAAACCCGGCCCCACTGCGGACGGCGGGGCCGTCGGGCTCGACCGGCGGTGCTGGGGGGGGAATGCGGGTGGGCGCGACCAAGCCGACGATGCGTGTCTCATCCTGAATGGTGGGCGAGGGGGGACTTGAACCCCCATGTCCTTGCGAACACAGGAACCTGAATCCTGCGCGTCTGCCAATTCCGCCACTCGCCCGGCGGGGACCGCATTTTACCACAGGGTTCCCGAGCGATTGCCCGCCAAACTGTAGCCGCGCGCCCTCAGCCGACCGGGACCTTCCCGCGCGCATCGGGCCCCCGGGTATACTTCGTACGGTCCGTGGTCGGCGCCGGACCCCGACAGTGCCCCGCCGGGGCCCGCACCGGGGGCGGAGCGCGCCGGCCCCATCCGGGCAACGCGCCGGAGAACAGGCAGCGTATGGGAATCCTCCAGGAATTCGAGCGTCGGGTGGAGGGCCTGGTCGAGGGTTTCTTCGCCCGGGCTTTCCGTTCTGGAGTCCAGCCGGTCGAGCTGGGCAAGCGCCTTCTGCGCGCATTGGAGGACGGCAAGACACTGGGGGTCTCCCACACCTACGTCCCCAATGTCCACCACTTCACTCTGGCCGGCACCGACTACGAGCGGTTCGTCTCCTACCGGGAGTCCGTCGCCCACGAGCTGGCCTCGCTCGTGCGTGACGCCGCGGCCGAGCACCACTGGGCCCTGCTTGGTCCGGTGAGGATAGAGATGGACCAGGATCCCCGCCTGACCCAAGGCACATTTCGCCTGGAAAGCCGCGTGCAGGAGGCCCAGGAAGGCGAGGATCCGCAAGAGGAAACCATCGAGGCCCCTGGTCCCGTCGGGCCGGCAGGTCTTGCGGGGCCCATCTCGTCGGCCAAGCTCGCGATCGACGAGCCGGATGCCACCCCCTGGGAGTGCCCGCTGCGCAAGGGGCGCACCGTGATAGGACGCCTGAGCGAATGCGACATCGTGCTGAGCGACCCCGGGGTATCTCGCCGGCACGCGGCGATCCTGCGGCACGGAGACGAGTACTCCGTCGAAGACCTCGGGTCCACCAACGGCACCCGGGTCAACTCGACCCGAATCACCCGTCGCCGCCTGGCCGACGGCGACCGCATCGTGGTGGGTTCGACGAACCTACACTTCCAGATGCGCGAGGACTAGACATGGCACCCGTAGCACTGAAGGTCCTTCAGTGGGTCTTCCTCGCCTTGCTCTATCTGTTTCTGCTGCGAGCGATCCGGGTCATCACCCTGGATGTGTTCGGGCCTCGCCAGGCCAAGACGCCGCACCCTGGTCCGGCCGCGCACAGGCCGCGCGTGCCGGCCTCCAGACGCAAACCTCCCCGCACCCTGCACCTGGTACAGGGAGAACCGGCCGGCGCCAAGGCGCCGCTCGAGGGCCCCATAACGTTGGGGCGCGGGGAGGAATGCACCATCGTGCTGGAGGACACCTATGTCTCCACCCTGCACGCCCGCCTGTACCCGAAGGAAGCGACCTGGATGGTAGAGGATCTCGGGTCCACCAACGGCACATTCCTCAATCGCATCAAGCTGAGCGGGCCGGCCGAGGTCGCCGCAGGCGACCAGATCCGCGTGGGCAAGACGGTCCTGGAGTTGCGGCGATGAGGCTGGAGGCGGCGGTTCGCACCGACCCCGGACTGGTGCGCGCCAACAACGAGGATGCCTGCGCCGCCGCGCCGCCGCTGTACGCGGTGGCCGACGGTCTCGGGGGCCACCAGGCCGGAGAGATCGCCAGCAACCTGGCCCTGGAGACGCTGCGCCGCCGCGCCGAGCGCGGTCCCCACTCCGACGACGAGTCGGCTCACGAGTCCCTGCGCCGCGCCATCCAGCAGGCCAACTCCGCCATCCTCGATCGCGCCACCTCGGATGCGCGCCTTCGCGGCATGGGCACGACGCTGACGGTCGGGTTGCACGAGGGCGAGCGTCTTCACCTTGCTCACGTCGGAGACAGCCGCGGCTATCTGCTTCGCGAAGGAGAGCTGAAACGGCTGACCGAGGATCACACCCTGGTGGCGGAGTTGGTTCGCCGAGGAGAGCTGACGCGCGAGGAGGCGGCGGTTCATCCGCAGCGCAGCGTCATCACCCGCGCCGTCGGCATCTCGCGAACGGTCGAGGTGGACACCTTCACGATCGAGCTGCGGGCCGGGGATCGGCTCCTGCTATGCACGGACGGACTGACCTCAGTGGTCGATGACGACGAGATCGCGCAAGCGCTGTCGGTCTCCACCGGAACGGACGCGGCGGCGGAAGCGTTGGTGGGCCGAGCCAATGCCCTGGGCGGGCCCGACAACATCACGGTCGTTGTCATCGACGCCGAAGAGGGCGAGCCCTCGCCTTGGATGGAAGCGACCATCGAGCCGGCTGAGACACAGCCGGCGCCCAGCGCGAGCGACCACTCTTGGGCCGAAGCCATGCACCGCCTGGGCCCCCGACGTCCCACGACTCACCGACCCCGCTGGAATTGGCTCCTGCCGCCGGTCCTGGCCATTCTGGTCATCGTGGGTGTGCTCGTCTTCAGGGCCGCGGTCAACTCGCGTGTGTACGTGGGGTTGGATGGGCAGACGGTGGCCATCTTCCACGGCGTGTCCGGCTCGGTGGGGCCCTTCAAGCTCCATCACATGGGCGAGCGGACTGGAGTCACGGCAGACCAGGTGCCGGAATGGTACCTACAGCGACTGCGCAGCGGCGTGGTCGTGGGCAGTATGGCCGAAGCCCGCGAGACCGTTGCGCGTCTTCCCTCGCTGGCCTCGCCCGAGACCTCCGATTCCGTAGGTCCCTCACCAAGCTCCTCGACGTCGGCCCCCGGGGGGCACGGGTGAGCATGGAAACCCCGGACACCCGGCCGGAGCGACGCATCAGCGAGGCCGGCCTTCTGGTGCTCGCGCTGCTGCTGGCAGTGGGCGCCTACGCCGTCGTCGGGCTCACTCGCGACGCGAGGCTGCCGGCCGGGTTGGTCTCATACGGCCTGACGCTGACCGCGCTGTTCGCGGTCGCGCACTTCGCGGTGCGCCGCCTGGCCCCACAGGCCGATCCGGTCATCCTGCCGGTGGCCGCGCTGCTCAACGGTCTCGGCCTGGTCATCGTGCGCCGTCTGGACTTCGCTACCGGGACCGACCAAGCCCCCGCACAACTGCTCTGGTCGGTCATCGGCTGCGGGGCGTTCGTCATCACGCTCATCCTCGTCCGCGACCACAGGGTACTGGACCGCTACCGGTACACGTGGGCCGTCGGCGGCCTCGCGCTCCTGTTGCTGCCCCTGGCACCCGGCATCGGCCGGGAGATCAACCAGGCCCGGCTCTGGATCCGGATGGGCCCGGTGCAGTTCCAGCCGGCGGAGGCGGCCAAGGTCGCCCTGGTCATCTTCTTCGCCTCATACTTCACCGCGAAGCGGGAGTTGCTTTCCACGGCAAGCCGCAAGATCGGTCCGTTTAGGCTTCCGGCCGCAAAGCACTTCGGGCCGGTGCTCTTCGCCTGGGCCATCTCGCTGGCAGTGCTGATCTTCGAGAAGGACCTGGGCATGAGCGTGCTGTTCTTCGCGATGTTCGTAGGCCTGCTCTACGTTGCCACCGCTCGGGCCATCTACCTTGTGGCGGGCACGGCCATGTTTGCCACAAGCACATACGCCGCCTACCTGCGGATCGCCCACGTCCGGGTGCGGGTCGCCATCTGGCTGCACCTCTGGGACTACGTGGGGGACCGCGGATATCAGCTCGCCCAGTCACTGTTTGCGCTGGGCACGGGAGGCATCGCCGGCACCGGACTGGCACAGGGCCGGCCAGACTTCATCCCGTTTGCCTCCACCGACTTCGTTTTCTCCGCAATCGGCGAAGAGCTCGGCTTGCTGGGCACCGTCGCGGTGCTGCTCTGCTTCCTCATGCTGGCCGGACGGGGCTTTAGAATCGCGCTCTCGGCCGGCGACGGCTTCGGCAAGCTCCTGGCCTGCGGCCTGACATTCATTCTGGCCGTGCAGACTTTTGTCATCATCGGCGGGGCGACCCGTCTCATCCCGTTGACCGGCATAACGCTGCCCTTCGTCTCCTACGGAGGATCGAGCCTGCTTGCCAACTACGTGCTGATCGCGCTTCTGATGCGTGTTTCCGCCGGCCCGGCTCCCGAGCGAGCCAAGGCGCCGGTGGCGAGGGAGCGACCATGAACCGCCAGATTCGCCGGGTGGCGGCCGCCTGCATCGTGTCCCTGGTCGTGCTGATCGTGAACGTGAGCTACTACCAGGTCGTGGCCGCCGAGCGCCTGGCCAATGACCCTCGCAACCGGCGGATGCTCGTCAAGGAGTACTCCATCCAACGCGGTCAGGTCATCGCGGGGGATCGCAAGACGGTGCTGGCCGAGAGCGTGCCCACTAAGGACCGTCTGAAGTTCCTGCGTCGCTATCCGCAAGGCGAACTCTACGGCGCGATCACCGGCTACTACTCCTTCATTTACGGCAGCGGCGGCATCGAGGCCGCCTCCAACTCCTTCCTGACCGGTAAGGCGCCCGAGCAGTTCACGCGCAGCCTGGCCGACCTGCTGACCGGTAGAGAGCAGACGGGCGACACCCTGATCCTGACCATCGACCCCAAGCTCCAGCAGGCGGCCGCCTCGGCGCTGGGAACCCAGAAAGGCGCGATAGTCGCCCTGGATCCAAAGACCGGCGCCGTGCTGGCTCTTGTGAGCTATCCCCGCTACGACCCGAACTCCCTCGCGGCTCATGATCAGACCGCCCAGCACGAAGCGTGGAACAAGCTCAACGCCGACCCGGACAAGCCGATGCTCGACCGGGCCACACGTGAGACCTACCCGCCGGGCTCGACCTTCAAGCTCGTCACGGCCGCGGCCGCGCTGCGCGACGGGATCGGCCCCGAGATCCAGCGCCCCAACGAGCGCACCTACACACCCCCGCAGACGGACAAGGCGATCCACAACTTCGGAAACACGGCCTGCATGGGCGGCCGGGCGACGCTGAACATGGCCCAGGCCCTGCAGGTTTCCTGCAACACCTGGTTCGCGCACCTCGGTGTCGACCTCGGCGCCGAGAAGCTGATCTCTCAATCCGAGCGCTTCGGTCTCAACAGCTCATTGGGCTTGGAGATCCCGACGGCGACCAGCCGTATCCCGAGCTTCCTCGACCCGGCCCACACCGCCCAGTCGGCGATCGGTCAGTACAACGACCAGGTCACCCCACTCCAGATGGCCGTCATAGCCGCATCCATAGCCAACGGCGGCGTGCGCATGCGCCCCTACCTCGTCGGCGAGGTGCAGGACTACACCGGCAAACCGATCAAGACCTTCCGCCCCTCGATCGCAGGCACGGCACTCGAGCCGGATCAGGCGCAGGCTCTGCGCGACATGATGACCAAGGTGGTGTCGCAGGGCACCGGGAGCGCCGCGCGCATAGAGGGCTTCAACGTCGCCGGCAAGACCGGCACCGCCCAGCGCGCCGAAGGGCAGGCGCCCCACGCCTGGTTCGTGGCCTTCGCACCGGCCGAAGATCCGGCCATCGCTCTGGCTGTGTTGGTAGAAGGTGGAGGCGACGCCGGTGACGAAGCTACCGGCGGAAGAGTCGCGGCGCCCTTGGCGCGACAGGTACTCGAGGCCTTCCGCGCTAAGGTGAAACCGTGATGGGCCGACTCGCAGCGGCAGACGCTATCTTCTCCCCGTGCGAAGTTCGTGCCGCTGTGGCCATCGGACGGGCAAGCACCTCGTGGGCTAGGTACCCGCCGGCGCAAATACGCTCACATTCGAGCGCCCCCGCATCCCCGATGGCGGCGTTGCTCGTCGCTTGCGTACCATCTGGGTACGCGGCGCTCCTCGCGGCCTTGCCCTCGGGGCGCGGTGACGCTCTCGGTCGCGACCGTACTTACGCCGGCGGGTACTAAACGAAGGAAGGAAAACTGAATGCCCGGGATGCCCAAGGTCCTCGCGGACCGCTACGAAGTTGGCGAGTTGATCGGCACCGGAGGGATGGCCGAGGTATACGGTGGCCGGGACCGGCTTCTGAACCGGGCGGTGGCCATCAAGGTCCTGCTGCCTCATTTCTCGCGCGACCCGCAGTTCCTGGCGCGATTCCGCCGCGAAGCCCAGGCGGCCGCCAACCTCACCCACCCGAACATCGTGGCGGTCTACGACACGGGCCACCAGGGCGACGTGCACTACATCGTCATGGAGTTCATGGAGGGACACACCCTGCGCGACGTGCTGCGGTCGGAGGGCCCACTGCTCGCCGAGCGCGCGGCGGAGATCGCGGCGAACGTGGCTGCGGCCCTGTCTTTTGCCCATCAGCGTGGGGTCGTGCACCGAGACATCAAGCCGGGCAACGTGATGCTGACCCCGGGCGGCGGGGTGAAGGTCATGGATTTCGGCATCGCTCGCGCGGTGAGCGCCGAGACTGTGACGCAAACCGCCTCGGTCGTGGGCACCGCCAACTACATCTCCCCCGAGCAGGCCCAGGCCGCTCCGGTCGACGCGCGCTCGGACATCTACTCCTTGGGCATCGTCGTCTATGAGATGCTCACCGGTCGAGTCCCCTTTACCGGTCCCTCTCCGGTTGCGATCGCCTACAAGCACGTGCGTGAGGAGGCCACGCCACCCTCGCGGCTGAACTCCGACGTCACCGGCACCATGGACTCCGTGGTGCTCAAGGCGATCGCCAAGAACCCCGCCAACCGCTACTCGACGGCACTGGAATTCACCGCCGACCTCGAGCGAGCCGTTCGAGGATTGCCCGTTCAGGCCACCCCGTTGCTGGCCTCCGACCAGACGACGATCGTGTCGGCGGCCGGCGAGGAAACCGTGGTGGTCGGCCCGCTCCCGCTCGGGTCTCAGGGGCGCCGGCGGCGTGCCTTGGGATACGCGCTGCTTGCCCTCGGGATTGTCTGCGCGGTCGGCGTGGTCATCGTGCTGCTCGCCGGCAACCTGAGTTCGACGGCCAACCGCATCAGCGTGCCCGACGTCGTGGGTCTGCCCCAGAGTGAAGCCGAGACGGCGTTGCAGGCAAAGGGCCTCGCCATACGCATCCGCAACGTCAACGACGATCGCATTCCGAAAGACACCGTCGTGGGTCAGGACCCGGAAGCCAACACCAAGATCAAGCGTGGAGCCACCGTGACGCTGAAGGTCAGCATCGGTCCCGGCTTGGTCGAGGTGCCCGACCTAATCGGTCTGACCGAGGCTGAGGCCACGGCGAAGCTGGAGTCCGCGGGACTTGCCAAGGGGGAAGTGGACACCGCTCCCAGCGACACGGTTCAGGCGGGCAAGGTCATGTACCAGTCTCCCCGCAAGGGCTTCAAGGCCGAGGTGCACAGCCCGGTGGATCTCGTGGTCAGTTCCGGCCGGGCGATGAGGACCGTGCCCAGCGTCATCGGCCTGACCGAGGCCAAAGCGCGCCGGATGATCGAAGGCGACGGCTTCGTCTACCAGTCGATCGGGGAGCCCCAGAGCACGACGTGCGACGAGCCGGCGGGCCGGGTGTGCAGGCAGGATCCGCCGGACGGAAGTGACGCGGAGGCGGGCAGCACGGTTACCGTCGTGGTGAGCCGGGGCCCGATGGGTGGGCCGACCGGCACACCCACACCTGCCCCGACTCCGAGCGAGACCCCAACGCTCTAGTGTGGCGCGCCTGAGGTTCCCCTACATTCGGTCGCACCACACCTGGAAACAGAGTCGCCCCATCACTCGCAGCGAGCCAACCAGTTGGCGAGTATCTGGTGGCCGTGCTGGGTGAGGATGGACTCGGGATGAAATTGCACGCCCTCAACCGGATGTGTGCGGTGTCGCAGGGCCATCACGAGCTCGTCTGCCGTCTCCGCCGTGACCTTCAGCTCGGGCGGTACCGAAGCACGCTCCACGACCAGCGAGTGATACCGCGTGGCCTCGAAAGGTATCGGCAGCCCGGCCAGCACGCCCTCGCCCCGGTGAAAGATGGGCGAGGTCTTACCGTGCACGAGCTCGGGGGCTCTCACGATGTTGGCGCCGTACACGTAGCCGATGCACTGGTGTCCCAGGCATACCCCGAAGATGGGAATGCGCGGCCCGAACCGGCCTATCAGCTCGTTGCACACCCCCGCGTCCTCGGGACGCTTTGGGCCCGGTGAGATCAGGATCCCCTCCGGGCCCATCGCCTCGACCTCATCGGGCGTGATGTCGTCGTTGCGGCGCACGACGGTGTCCGCACCCAACTCGCCCAGGTACTGAACAAGATTGAAGGTGAACGAATCGTAGTTGTCGATGACCAGGATCCGCGGCACGATCCCCGCTCTCGCTCCGCCTACTGCTTGGCTTGCTTGGCCTGTGCGGCCTTGGCCTTCTCCTCCTCGAGCAAGACGCGGCGGAGAACCTTGCCGACCATCGTCTTGGGCAGCTCCTCGCGGAACTCGATCATCTTGGGCACCTTGTAGGCCGCAAGTTTGTCCTTGCAGAAGTCCAGGATGTCGGCCTCGGTGGCGCTCGCGCCTTCCTTCAGTACGATGTATGCCTTGACCGTCTCACCGCGGTAGGGGTCGGGGATGCCGACGACCACGGCTTCCCTGATCTTGGGATGTTCGAAGAGGACTTCCTCGATGTCGCGCGGGTAGATGTTGTATCCACCGGCGATGATCATGTCCTTCTTGCGGTCCACGATCGAGAAGTAGCCCTCGGCGTCCATCTTCGCCATGTCGCCGGTGAGGAACCAGCCACCGCTGAAGACCTTGGCCGTCTCGTCGGGCCGGTTCCAGTAGCCGCTCATGACCTGTGGGCCCTTGATCGCAAGCTCGCCCGGTTCGTCCACGCCCAGCACCTTGGTGGGATCCTCGGAGTCCACGATGATCGCGTCGGTGTCCGGGAAGGGCAGCCCGATCGTGCCGATCTTCCGCTTTCCATAGACGGGGTTCGCGTGCGTCATGGGAGAAGTCTCGGTCAGGCCGAAGCCTTCCACCAGGCGCCCCCCGGTGAGAGCCTCGAACTGCTCCTGCACCTCGACCGGCAGCGGCGCCGCGCCCGACAGGCACGCCCGGATCGAGTTGAGCCGGTACTTGCCGACGTCGGGATGGTTGTTGATTGCGACGTACATGGTCGGCACGCCGGGGAACAGCGTGGGTCGGTAGGTTTGGATGGCCTCGAGAACGTGGCTCACCTCGAAACGCGGCAGCAGCACGAGCGTGGCACCCAGCAGGATCCCGATGTTCTGGCAAACCGTGAGACCGTAGGAGTGGAAGAAGGGCAGCACGCAAAGCGTGACCTCACCGCCGTCACGCGCATCCGGCAGCCACAGGCGGCCCTGCGTGGCGTTGGCCACCAGGTTGTAGTGGGTGAGCATGACGCCCTTGGAGACTCCGGTCGTCCCACCTGTGTACTGCAGCAGAGCCAGGTCGGTCTTGGCATCCACCGGCGCTTGCGGTGCGCGGGTGCGCGAGGAACGTAGAACGTTCAGGAACTTCAGTACTGGCTCGCCCGCCGGGATCGGCGCGCTGACGGACTTGCCTTTCTTTGTGTACGGAGCGATGACCCGCTTGATGCCCGGCAGGTAGTCGAGCATGCTCGTCACGATCACGTGACGAAGCGCGGTCTCCTTGCGGATCTTGCGGACCCTTTCGTAGGTGAGGTCCAGGCAGATCAGCACTTCCAGGCCCGAGTCCTTGAACTGGTGCTGGAGTTCGCGCTCCGTGTAGAGCGGGTTGTTCTGCACCACGATCGCGCCCAGTCGCAGAATCGCGAAGAACGCGATCACGTTCTGCGGACAGTTGGGCAGCAGGATGCCGACCCGGTCACCCTTGCGCACACCCAGCGCCGACAGTGCCCCCGCAAACCTTCCGACCTGGTCGGCCAGATCCGCGTAGGAAATCTTGTTGCCTTCGAAGATCAGTGCCGTGCGGTTGGGGAAGTTGCGCGCCGAATCGTCGAGCAGGCGAGTCAGTGGAACTTCGGGATACTCGAACGTGTGAGGAATTCCCGGTGGGTAGGACGCGAGCCACGGCTTCATGATCCCCTCCTTCTTGGAGAACCGCTTGGCCGCCGCCCGGCTCTCGGTCGCCTTCGTCGCACTCGGCTTCGCCCTGGATGTCGCCGGCTTGGCTTCCACCTCCGCGAGCTTGGCCTTGGTTCTTGCCTGTTTGGCCTTCATCTCCACGGGTCTGGACTTGCCCACCGCTGATCCGGCTTTGGTGGAGACTGCCTTCGTCTCGGCCGGAGTTGCCGGCTTGACCTTGGCCGTTGCCGGCTTGACCTTGGCCGTTGCCGGCTTGACCTTGGCCGTTGCCGGCTTGACCTTGGCCGTTGCCGAGATTGCGGAGGTCTCAACTGCTGCCCGCGCGCGCCCCATCTTGGCCGACTTCGCACCGGAACCCCCGGTGCCTTTGGCTGTTTCCGCCACGATCCACGCCTCCTTGAGATGGGGTGGAAGGTCGTCTTTCCCCGGTCGAACAGCCCACTGGTCAGGCGGAAGACCAGATCGGCCCACCTCCCGACATCCCGCAGGGCAGAGAAGCCCCGCCATTATTCACGAACGCAGCGCCTCTAACAACCGCGCCGGCGCAATCGCGCTGTGGCACGCGGAGCCCGCTCGACAGGCTAGAAATTGCTCGGGAGCAGGTGCTCCACCCACGGGAAGATGAAGAACCACAGCAGAGCCATCACCGCCAGGACAAACACGGCGACAAGCCCGACACGCAGCGAACGGTTTGTGATCGGCGATCCGCTCATCTACGGCTTCCCCGTGGGTGTCTGACCGGACGCAAGCTCGGCAAAGACAACCAGACGGCGCGCGGCCGAGTAGCGCGGCTCACACGTCGTCAATGTCAGCAGTGCCTTGGTGGGCTTGGTCTCCCGATGATAAGGGACCGGATAGGTCACAGCGATCTCGTCCGGACGCACCACCTTGAGGGAGGTGACCCGGTACTCGTAGTAGCCGGTATCGGAGCGCACCTCGACCGGATCCCCTGCGATGAGCTTGTTCAGGTTGAAGAACGGCGCACCATACGTCGTTCGATGTCCCGAGACGACGAAGTTGCCGATCTCGCCGGGCATCGCGGTCCCCGGGAAGTGGCCCGGCCCACCGCGCAGCACCTCCAGACTGACTCCCTCCGCCACCACCACTTCGACTCCGATCTTGGGAATGCGCAGAAGTGCGATCGGCTTGCCGCTCGTGCGGGGCGTTGGCGTGGGCGAGGGGCTTTCGGCGGGCAATCTGCGGAAGGGGTCGTCGGCCGGGAGGCTGAACTCACGCACGATGTCCCGTCGAAGCTGGGACTGCGCATGGTGGGTATAGCGACCGGTGCCCCACAGCAGGTAAGCGACGAAGTACAGCAGCACCAGGCCCAGCACGATCAAGCACTGTCCCGTGCGCCGCAGCGCCCTGGACCACACGCTACTCGCCCCCCCGCGCAACGGTGGCGTAGCGCATCCTGGGTGAGCCCTCATAGGCAGCCACATCCAACTGTGCCGCCGGCGAGATCTCGTAGCCCAATCGGTAGCGATCCGCGGCCTCGGTAAACTGCGCCACCAGAGGATCCGTGTCCAGCGAGCGCCGCATGTTCCGCGTCTCGCCGATTGCCTGAATTCGGTACGGAGGACTGTGGACGCTCCCATTGAGCAGCAACGTGTTGCCCACGCAGCGGATCGCGCTCGTCGAGATCAGCCGCTCTCCGTTCACGGCCACGGCTTCCGCGCCGCCGGCCCACAAGGCATTCACCACTACCTGGATGTCTTGCTCATGGATGACCAGGTCGTTGAGGTCTCCGCTGGGCGAGGAGCGCAAGAGCGAGTCGCTAAGGACCACCTCGATTCCAGGTCCGCTCATGGCCACCAGCCCGCCCATCTTGGCCAGCTCTTCGATGTCCCGCTGCACATCACCCAGGCGCACTTGTCGCGCGCGCGTGGCCGCCGACAAGCGCGAGGACTTCTCCTGAAGCCTGGAGATCTCCTGGCGAAGACGCTCGGCGCGAGTGCGGCCCTCGTCGATCAACTCAACCAGGCGGACCTTGCGTGGGCTGCGGATGCCGGCCAGGGCGTGACCGTGCACCTGCGCATATCCCACCGAGAGCAGAAACCCCAGCAAGCCGAGAGCGGCGACGAGGAGGAGGTGGCTTCCCGGGCCCGGCTTGCTGCTGCGGTGTGTGGCCGCCGCAGTAGGCGCCGGCTCAGCTTGAGATCCGGTGCCGGTCCCCGGCGCGCTGCCCAAGATGCTCTCCTTTCTCATACCGCTCTCATACCGCGGCAATTGTATCGCCCGGCCCACGGCCCACAGGCCGCGCGCTTCCGCCGAGGAGGCCCGGCTGGTCGGAGTGTAGAATTGCGGCGGCCGATCGGCCGACCCACTGATGTTGGCAGCCGAATCTACGCAAGCGAGGAAACCATGCCCCGCTCCAAGTCCAAGCGAACCCGCTACCAGCCTCCACCCAAACCGAAGCCCAAGCCCAGTCCCAGGTGGCTCGGCCCTGTCGTCCTCGGGCTGCTGCTTCTCGGAGTGGCCTACATCCTCGTCTACTACATCGCACCCCAGTACCTGGTGGTGGCGGAGAATTCGAACTACCACCTCCTGGTCGGCTTCGGGTTGATCGCCGTCGCTTTGGGGCTCGCCACCCAGTGGCGTTGACATTCGCCGGGCGTACCGCGCACACTCGGCACTACCCCCCCATGGTATAGCAGGCAGGCGCGCACGGAGGACGGGATGTACCTCTACGGTGAGAGCAAGGACGAGCTACTGGCCCGCCTTCGCCGCATCGAGGGCCAGGTCCGCGGACTGCAGCGCATGGTCGAGCAGGACAAGTACTGCGTCGACATCCTGACCCAGATCTCGGCGGTTCGGGCCGCCACTGAGAAGGTGGCGCTCCACATCCTGTCCGCGCACATCCGCGGATGTGTCAAGGACGCGATGTGCTGCGGCGACAACGTCGAGGAGAAGGTCCAAGAACTGGCCGGTGTCGTTGAGCGCTTTCTGAAGACCTAGTGCAGTGCGTCCGAAGTTCCCCCACATTCGGTCGCGTCCGCATCCCGAATCGCCGTGACTCGACAATGAATCCGGCCTCTGGGGACCCCTGTGCTGGTCGGTGGGTTGAGTGGATCGAAAGGGAGTGCAAGCGCCAGGACACCAAGGTAATTACGGTCTTGTAAGACTATCCCCACCTGGGGAAAACCCTGTGGACGAAGTTTCGTTGGGAGAGAGCAATGCCCGTCTACGAGTACCGCTGCACCGCGTGCGGAGCCACCGAGGAGCATCTGCAGAAGCTCGGCGCCCCGACACCCGGTCCCTGCGCCGTTTGCGGCGAGCCGCTTCGCCGGAAATTCTCTCGGGTGCGTGTGCGCTACGAGGGGTGGGGGTTCAACTCCACCGACCGTTTGCTGCCGGACAAGAGCCGGCAGAAGGACTTCAAGGCGCTGCGCGAGCGGGCGGAACAGATATCCGACGAACCTTAGGCACTCGCCTCCCCAATCACAGCGCGCGCTGAGAGTTCTCCCGCGCACGACCCCAGCGTGCCACGAGCGCTGCGCACCTTGTGGGAGCAGCCCGCAGGCGACGAGTAGTGCCGCCATCGGGAACGCCGGGTCGCCGGAATGTCGGCGTGAAGCCGGAACGGGGCCCCCGAGGGGCCCCGTTCCTCTCAGCTCCAGAGATCAGCCGAGCCGCTCGATGATCGTGGCGTTGGCCGTTCCGCCGCCCTCGCACAGGGTCTGCAGTCCGTAGCGCCCACCGGTCCGTTCCAGCTCGTGCAGCAGGGTGGTGCAAAGACGGGCGCCGGTCGACCCGAGGGGGTGGCCCAGAGCGACGGCGCCACCGTTCGGGTTGACCTTGGCCATGTCCGGCTTGAGTTCCTTGGCCCAAGCGAGCACCACACTGGCGAATGCCTCGTTGATCTCGGTCACGTCGATGTCGTTCATGGTCAGCCCGGACTTGGCGAGAATCTTCTGAGTCGCCGGGATGGGCCCGGAGAGCATGATCACCGGGTCGACCGCGGCAAGCGCGAAGGCGTGCAAGCGCGCCCTTGGGGTGAGCTTCAACTGCTTCGCCTTCTCTTCCGACATGATGATGACCGCTGCCGCCCCGTCAGAGATCTGCGAGGAGTTGCCGGCCGTGACGACCCCGCCCTCCTTGAAGGCAGGCTTCAGGCCCGCGAGCTTCTCCGCGCTCGTCTCGCGCCGGAAACACTCGTCGGTGTCGAAGAGGCGCTTGCCGCCGTCTTCGGTCGGGACCTCGATCGGCACGATCTCACGCTTGAAATGGCCGCCGTCCGTTGCAGCGATGGCGCGCCGGTGGGACTCCAGCGAGAAGGTGTCCACATCCTCCCGCGTGATCTTCCACTTCTCCGCGATCATCTCGGCCGACAGCCCCTGGGGAACCAACCCCGGGTAACGAGCCATCACGTTCTTGCCGAACGGCATGCCCGGCCCCTGGTTCATGCTGCTGCCCATGGGCACCCGCGTCATGGACTCCACGCCCCCGGCGACAACCACGTCGTACTGCCCGGACATGACGCCCTGGGCGGCGAAATGAATGGCCTGCTGAGCGGAGCCGCACTGCCGGTCAACCGAGGTCGCGGGGACATCCTCGGGGAAGCCGGCCGACAGCCAGCACCAGCGGGCAATATTGAACGCCTGCTCTCCCACCTGGCCGACGCAACCCCAAATCACGTCGTCGACTATCCCGGGATCGATGCCGGCCTTGCCGATGAGCCCCTTCAGCACCTCACCGGAGAGATCGACGGGATGCACATCTTTCAGGCTTCCGTTGCGCCTTCCGATGGGGCTACGTAGGGCCTCCACGATGACGGCATCGCGCACCTGTACCACCAGTCCTTTCGCCCGGCGCCGCCTCGCGGCGCTCACTCCCCGGCCCGCATACCCGCCATGGGTCCAGGGGGGAGCGTATGACGTAGCTTCGGCGCGACGCAAGCGGGCGACCCTCAGCGGCGGCGGCCCACCAACAGCCCCGCAATGATCATCGCTGCCCCCGGCCCGATCATCCCGGCCAGCAACGGCGTCCTGCTCAGAGCCTCGTAGATCAGTCCCACGAGCGCACCGGCCAGCAAACCCCCGACGTGCGCCCAGTTGTCGATGCCGGGAACCGTGGCCCCGATGAACAGGTTGATCCCGGCGATCACCATCACGGCCCGCACGCCCTGGGCCCCAATGGGCAGATGGCGGCGGCGGAAGCTGAAGGCCAGGAATCCACCGAGAAGCCCGAAGATCGCTCCCGAGGCCCCAACCCCCACGGAGTTGACCGGGCCGAAGGCAAAGCTCACCGCGTTTCCGGCCACTCCGGCGGCGAGATAGAGCAGCACGAACCGCCATCTGCCATAGATCGTCTCCAGAGCCGGCCCGAAAGCCATCAACGCCACGGCGTTGAGAAGGAAGTGGAAGATTCCGCCGTGCAGGAACACCGCGGTTATGAGTCGCCAGTACTCACCGGAAGAGATGGCCGGTGGGTAGGTCGCCCCGAAATGGAGAAGCGTTTCGGCGTTGCGGGAAAAGCCGGTCGCGACGAGCATCACCGCGTTTACCGCGATGATCACGTGGCTGGCGCCCCAGCGGGTCCGGGCAATCCGTTCGTTCATGGGCGCACGGGCCGCGAACCGGGGCGGGGAAATTGAACCGTGGACAAGGGCCGTCCCTTTTGAAGTCCGGCGCTCGGGGTGTTGGGTCTCGACGTGCAACCTTACCCCTGCTCGGCGGTCTGCGTGCCGATTCCAGTCGGCCGGCAGTCACCCGACAGGGACAATCAAGGTATCCAACACAGGAAGAGGCGGACATCGCGGGCAGATCATCCAGCTCAGAGGCGGAGGCATCTGCGCGGAGCCGCGCAAGCCAGGGGGCCCCTTCACGGGACCCTGAACTCCACACCCGATCAGTCGAGGGAAGTTGGGCCTGAATCTCCAATCGGCCCAGCCGCGTCCTGTGGCCCTCGAGCGGGCCGAAGCGAGCTTCGGCACAAAAGCCGGCGATCCCTTTCGAGATGAACCGGTGGTCCCTGGTCTCAAAGCCCATCACGCGGGCTGTCGCGCACCACGTCCGTGGTCAATGGTCGAGCCGGCATTCCCTCATGGCGAGCAGGTTCATTGGGAAGGAACACCCGGGCACTACCACCGGCTGGGAGTGACCCCTGGCGCACCGGAGACTCGGCCGCGAAACGAGGCGCCAGATTCAACGAGACACTGGCGGACGGCAACCGCCCACAGGGTAGGATGTGTGTGACCGTCGCAGGCAGTCGCGGGCAGAGGAGGGAGCCGGTGGCGCCATGAGCGATAGTGCCAGGCCTTGGGTCGAGTTCTATCCCGAGGGGGTCCCTGCCGACGTGGAAATCCCTTCGGTGACTCTCCCACAACTCCTCGACCAGGCCGTTGAGGAATTCGGCCGTCGAACAGCGCTCCACTTCTACGGCCGGGACGTCAGCTATGCCGAAATCGGGGAGCACGCGAACCGTTTTGCCAACGGCCTGATCGGATTGGGGGTAGCGAAGGGTGATCGGGTGGCCCTACACCTGCTGAACAGCCCTCAGTTCATCATCGCCTACTTCGGCGTCCTAAAGGCCGGAGCAACGGTGACGCCCGTCAGTCCCCTGTACACCGCGCCCGAGCTCAGACATCAACTGCAGGACAGCGGCGCTCAATACATCATTTGCCAGGACATGCTCCACGACAAGGTCGCGCGAGCGGACGTGCAACTCAAGGCCACTGTGGTGACGGCGCCTGCCGACTACTTGCCGCTCGGCGCACGCCTTCTGGGCAAGGGCAAGACGAAACTTCCAAAGGGCGGGCCGGACCTGCATCGGTTTGCCGAACTCGTGAAGAGCTCACCGGCCAAGCCGCCAGACGTTGAGATTGATCCCGCGAACGATCTTGCCGTCCTGCCCTACACGGGTGGCACGACCGCTCAGCCCAAGGGAGTGATGCTCACCCATCGCAACATGGTCGCGTGCCTGACACAGTTCCTTGCCTTCGCCACCTACTGGGAACGGGGCAAGGAAGTGGTCGTGGCCCACCTGCCCTTCTACCACATCTACGGACAGGTCGTGCTCATGCTGGGCGGGCTCACGACCGGGGCCAAGATGGTGCTGTTCAGCACGCCCGACGTCGAGCAGATCCTCTTCGCGGCCGAGCGCCACGGCGCAACGGTCTTCTTCGGCGTCCCCACCCTGTACGAACTCCTCCGGCAGCACCCCAAGACGAGCCTGGTCGGCTGGAAGAAGATGAAGGTCCTCACCAGTGGCGCCGACACCCTGCACGAGACCACGGCCCGGGAGTGGGAAGAGAGAACCGGACGGGGCATCACCGAGGGCTATGGGATGACGGAGACCTCCGGGGTCAGTCACGTCAACCCGCTCCAGAGGGCCAAACGGGGATCCTTCGGAGTGCCCATACCGAATGTGCTGGCGGCCGTGGCGGAGCCAGGCGCGCACGATTTCGTTTCGCCAGGCGATGTGGGCGAGTTGCTCGTGTCCGGTCCCAACATCATGCGCGGCTACTGGCACAACGAAGATGAGACGCGCAGGACGCTGGTCGAGATCGAGGGCAAGACCTGGCTGCGCACCGGGGACCTCGTGCGCATGGACGAGGAAGGCTACTTCTTCTACTACGACCGGGCCAAGGATCTGATCAAGTACAAGGGCTACTCGGTCTTCGCCAGAGAGATCGAGGAGGTGCTCTGTGGGCATCCCTCGGTGAAGACGGCCGGCGTGGTGGCCGTTCCGGAGCCGACCGTCGGCCATTACCCCCGGGCTTACGTGGTCCTTCAAAGCGAGGCTCGCGGGCGGGTGTCCGAGGCCGAACTACTGGACTACCTGCGGGAACGCCTGGCACCGTACAAGGTGCCGCGGGAGTTGGAGTTCCGCGGTGAGCTTCCCAAGACAGACGTGGGCAAGGTTTCGCGGCGCGAACTTCGCGAGGAGGCCGAGCACTTTACGAAGAACCAGTAGGTGGGAGCGGCCCGCCCGACGACTCCGGTGGGTTCGCAGTCTCGAGAGTGAGCGCCCGTGAGCGAGAAAGACGGCTTTTTTTCCGTCCACAACCTTACAAAACGGTTCGGCGGCGTCGTAGCCGTCGATGACGTCAGCTTTTCCGTCCAGCCGCAGGAGATGGTCGGCCTCATCGGGCCGAACGGCGCCGGCAAGACCACGTTGGTGCGGCTCATCATGGGGCTTGCCCATCCCGACCAGGGGCGGATCGCGTTCAAGGACGAGGATATCGGCCGGTTCTCGACTTTCCGGCGGGTCAGCCGGGGCATGGCCATGACCTTCCAGAACACCCGCCCGATAAGGCGGGTGCCGACCATCGCCAACGTGATGATCGCCTGCTACGGGCCCAAGGCCTCGCACAGGGGCGAGTGGGTCAAGACCGTCGAGTCCAGAGCCATGGATGCGCTGGAATTCGCGGGCATCTCGGATGTCGCCATGGAGCCCGCCGAGACCCTGTCCCAAGGCGAGCTCAAGCGTCTGGAGATCGCACGGGCAATCGCCACCGAGCCGGAGCTGATGCTGCTGGACGAACCCTTCGCGGGGCTCACCCAACCGGAGACCGATCTGCTGGCAAGCTCGCTGCGGCGAATGCGCCAGGGCGGCCGTTTCGGGCGGCTGCACAGCGAGGGCTGCGCGATGATCATCATCGAGCACAAGCTGTCGGCCTTGATGCGCATTGTGGATCGAGTCTTGGTTCTGCACGAGGGCAGGTTGATCGCGGACGGAACCCCCCGGGAAGTCGTGGCCAATCCCCTGGTGATCGAAGCCTACCTGGGGGCGGAAGCGGTCTAGATGCGACAAGGCGAGGCGGAGGAGGTATCGCGTCACAGCCTTGGCGGGATGGCGCGCGAGGAGGCCTTGTAGATGCTGCTCGAGGTGGAAGGCTTGTCGGTGTCCTACGGTACTGCTCAGGTGGTGGGCGGCGTCGACCTTGCCGTCGAGGAAGGCGAGCTGGTGACCCTCCTGGGGCCGAACGGCGCGGGCAAGACCACCACCCTGCGGGCCATAGCGGGACTCGTTCGCTGGGAGCAGCAGACCTACCGGGGAACGAAGAAGGGTGACATCACCGTCTCGGGTCAAATCCGGTTCGATGGCCAACGCCTCGACGGCGTGGCGGCTCACCGGATCGTCGCGGCCGGATTCGTTCTCTGCCCCGAGCGGCGACGGCCATTCGCCGACCTCTCCGTCCTGGACAACCTGACGGCAGGGGCCTACCTCATCCGGGACCGGAACCAGGTGAAGGAACGCCTTCGCGCGGTCTACGACCTCTTCCCTGTGCTGGAGGAGCGCACCGGGCAGCGCGCGGCCACTCTCTCGGGGGGACAGCAGCAGATGCTGGCTGTCGGACGAGCGCTCATGGCGCGCCCCAAACTCCTGGCCATAGACGAGCCTTCCCTGGGGCTGGCACCCCAGACCAAGCGCGATTTGGTGGAGCGCATACGCCAGATCAACCAGACAGGGGTGGCAGTGCTGCTGGTGGAGCAAGACGCCTCACTGGCCCTGTCTCTCGCCAACCGTGCCTACGTGCTCTCCCAGGGGCACGTGGTGACGTCAGGCGCGGCGCAGGAGCTGATGCAAGACGAGACCCTCAGGCGCTCGTACTTCGGACTG
>Ga0265292_1001507_pt1 | contig 20320 bp, 23 predicted proteins | sample Munlanlewell296A_FD_189080 | JGI IMG/M metagenome (GOLD analysis project Ga0265292, IMG submission 189080) | Leachate microbial communities from a municipal landfill in Southern Ontario, Canada - Leachate well 296A | ecosystem: Engineered > Solid waste > Landfill > Unclassified | place: Canada... | reverse complement strand
CGTAGATCGAGACCGCGGCGATGGCAAGGGGGCCGCTCGCGCGCACCACGAGGACGACCAGCGCGAGCACACCGAGGATCGCACCACCAAGATGCGTGAAGAACGAGAAGGCCTCATCTCGGAACGATCTCGTGAAGCGGTCCTCGGGAAGCATGATAGATGGGTACGCCTCGTGCGTCTTGTTTCTTGTGGGTGCCGCGAAACCCGCCGGGCTCCCCGTCTGGTCACGTCACGGTGATGGTGCCCTTCATGAACGAGTGGAAGCTACAGTAGTAGGGGTACGTTCCGGCCACGGTGAACGTGAACGTGGAGGCCTCATCGCTTGCGATCTTGCCCGTGTCCCACACGTTCGTGTCGGACGTTGACGTGTGCCCGAAGCCGTCTGCGTTCTGCCACGTGACGTTGTCGCCCACGTGGACGCCTAGAGTGGCGGGGTGGAACGCGGAGCCTTGGATCGTGACGACCTTGGGGCCGCTCGCGTTCGTGGGCGGTGCAGCCGTGGGCTGCGTCGTGGTCGTGGGCGGACTTGGCGGTGCTGGCGTGCTGGTGCTCGTCGTCGTGGGCGTCGTGCTCACGCTTGGGAGTGGCGGCTTGTCGCTTGGTGCAGCGGTGCAGCCAGCGAGAACGAACATGGTGAGCAGGAGCATGAGCGCGCGGCGCATGGTCTCGCAGACGTCGCGCGCGCTGGATAAATGCGGCGTTACCGAATCTACCTGGAAGTCGTTAACGCCCCTTCTCGTGGCCCCAAATGATCTTGTGCATTTGGGTGCCGATGCGCACGTCGAGCCCATCACGGAGGACCCACTCGGCCACGTTCTTGAGCGTCGCTGGCTCACCCTCGAGTTTGGTGGGGCCGACGGGGTTGGGCGAGGACCACATGGGTTGGAAGAGTACCTCACTGCGTGTGGGGTGCTCTTGGAGCGCGTCCTTGGCGTATGCATAGTCGCGCGCGTCGCTCAGCACGAACTTGAGCTGGTCGTGCGACCGCAAGAGCTGCACGTTCTCCCACAAGTTGCGTTTCTGCATGTTGCTCGATGGGCACTTGACGTCCATCGAGATCTGGAGCTTCTCGCGCGGCTCCAGCTTGTCGGCGTCGCTCACGTCGATGCTGCCGCTCGTTTCGAGCACGACGAAGTAGCCGCGCTGGAGGAGCGCGTCCATGAGTGCGATGCACGCGTCGTGCTGGTCCAACGGCTCGCCGCCAGTGACGCAGACTCTCTTCGTGGGGATCGGCGCGAGGCGATCGAGCACCGATCCAAGCGACCAGTCCTGGCCACCTTGGAATGAGTAGGTCGTGTCGCACCAGGAGCAGCGGAGACTGCAACCGGTGAACCGGACGAACGTCGTGGGCAGCCCTACGGTGGACCCCTCGCCTTGCACCGAGTGGAATATCTCGGTGAGGCGAAGCGTGGTCACGGCTTGGACGAGCCTGGCTCCCAGAGAAAAGCGTTTCCTCGTCGCCGCACTCACGCCCGAAGTGTCCCTCGAACCAGAACCTATATCCTTGCAGTGACAGACGTTCGCTCAGCCCGGCACCCCCAGACGGGGGCGCGAATCCTTATGTAGGGGAAGTTGGCTGACGCAGCCAGACCACCGGGAAACCCCGGATTCTTCTCCTCAGAGGAGGTTCCTCTCATGGCCACCGACGACCGTCTGCAGCAACTCGCCTCGGTGATGGATCAGCTCATCGATGACACGAGCGTCCCCCGAAACATCCGCCGCGGCGCGGACAGCGCGAAGAAGGCACTCCTCAACAAAGCGAACGCCCTCGACGTCCGCATCTCGTCAGCCGTGAGCGTGCTCGACGAGCTGGCCAACGACCCGAACATCCCCCTTCACGGTCGCACGATGATCTGGAACATCATCTCCGGGCTGGAGACGATGGGCAGAGCCGCGAAATAGCGACCCCTGGCGGGCGTCTGAGGCTCAGCGGCGCACGGTCTGCGGCGTGCCCTTGCTCGCTTGGTTCTTCAGGTACGTAACGATCTGGGCCATTTCCTGATATCTGATGGCACTGTGTTTGGTGCGTTGATGGTTGTCATAGTCCACCGCCCACCCCAAGACTTTCGCTCAGTTTAGGCGCGCCTGGTTCAGATGACGAAGTCCACGTCGTCCTGCCGCCGGCTGGCCGGCTGCCGGTCAAGCGGCACCTTGATGAGGCGCGGCCCTCCGGTCGGCGCAGGCAAGGCGTTCTTCACGGCGTTTCCCGAGCCGTATATCTGCTTGCTCCTGACGCCAGTCACGACGAGCATGACCTTGATGGCGCGCTCTTGCCGGGGGTTCACGGATGCGCCCCAGATGATGCGCGCGTCCGGACCGACGCGGTCGTGGACGGTCTGCACGACGTCCTGCGCTTCCTTGAGAGTCATGTCCGCGCCGCCCACGACCTCGACGAGGCAGCCGCTCGCGTGCGACACGTCCACATCAAGGAGGGGCGAGTTGAGCGCTTCTTCGACCGCGTCCTTCGCGCGGTTCTCAGTGTCGGATTCTCCAAGTCCTATCATGGCGACGCCGCCCTTGCGCATGATGGTCTGCAAGTCCGCGAAGTCGAGGTTCACCAGGCCGGGCTTGGTGATCATTTCCGTGATGCCGCGGATGCTGCGGTGAAGGATCTCGTCGGCCACCTTGAACGCGGCTTGGAGCGGGAGGTTGGGTGCTATCTCAAGGAGCTTGTCGTTGGGCACGACGATGACCGTGTCGCAGTTCTCGCGAAGCTTTGCGAGCCCCGCTTCCGCGTTCTCCATGCGGACGGCGCCCTCCACGCGGAAGGGCAGGGTCACGACGGCGATGGTCAACGCACCAAGTTCTCGCCCGATGCGCGCGACGACGGGCGCGGAGCCAGTGCCGGTCCCGCCGCCCATGCCAGCCGTGATGAAGACCATGTCCGCGCCCTCAAGCTTCTTGCGGATGTCTCCCTCCGTCTCGAGCGCGCTCTTCTCGCCGATCATGGGCAGCGCGCCGGCGCCCAAACCGCGCGTCGTGTTGCGGCCGATGAGGATCTTCTGGGGGACCTTGATGTTGAGGAGGTGCTGCGCGTCCGTGTTGATCGCGATGAGCTCACAGTTCTCGATGCCCGCCTGGGACAAGCGCCAGATGGTGTTGCTGCCGCCGCCGCCACAGCCGACGACCTTGATCTTGGTGTTGAGCTGCGAGAGGAGGTCCACGAGCTCCTTGTCCGTGTCATTGAGAGGCGCTTGCCCTTGCGCTTGCGCCGGCCCTTGTGTGGGTGTCGGTGGCAGGGCGAACGTCGTCGGTTGTGAGACCAGTGGCACGCGCGTTTCCTGGTTCGCGCGCGCAATGGCATCCTGGATGAGTGACTTCATCCGTACATCCCACTGGGAAAAGCGCGGGAGGCACGCTATGAAGCTGCCGAAGTGAAACTCCCATGACCGTGGACCGACCCGGCTCGTCCTCGCCACGTGGAGCCTCACGCTTTCGAACGTGACGTGGAGCCCGACCCACGACAGCCCACCGCCAGCAGTGGCCGAATGCTCTTTCAAAAGAATCTTTGGGGCCTGCCGTCGTGCGCGCGACTCGTGGCGCGCGCGCACGTGTTCGTCTCGGGCAAGGTCCAAGGGGTATTCTACCGTGACTCGACGAGGAGCGAGGCCCAAAAAAGAGGTGTGCGGGGGTGGGTCCGCAACTTGCGCGACGGGCGCGTGGAGGCCGTCTTCGAGGGTGCGACCGAGGACGTGGAGGCGATGGTCGCATGGTGCCGTATCGGTCCGGCGCTCTCGCGCCCCACGTTCGTGGACCGCAAGTCAGGCGAGGCCGAAGAAGGCTTCACTGTCTTCGAGATCCGCTCGACGGGCTGACGCGTGGGTGCAGATATTTCGGAAGGAAGACGTGGTCGTCCACTTGTCCAGTCGTCGGAGTGCTCACGCACGTTCCCGCCTCGAAGCCGACCTCGGGATAGGGCGGCGCGGTGATCGCGGCAGGGGCGCGGGCCAGGGCGTGGACGCGCTCGCTGTAGCAGCTTGCCGTTGTGAGCGGGACGCTGGCGACGACCACGACGGCGATCAGCAAGAGCGTGCGCAAACGCGTTCGCACTCGCGGCACGGGCGATAAGCTCTTCCGCGAGACCGTGGCATCGGCGAAGCGTGGTCGTCACCCGCCTCGTGAGCGCGCCCTTTCAGGTGAACGTCCACGTCGTGCGCGAAGGCGACCGGGCGCTCGTGGTGGACGCGAGCAGCGGCCTCGATTGGGACACGTTCGGCCCACGCCTGGCCGCGGCGATCGGTGACGCGAAGGTCGAGGCCGTGTACTTGACCCACGTCCATGTGGACCACGTGGGCGCAGCGGCGCGGGTCAAGCGCCTCGCGGGCGATGCGCCAGTCCTCATGCACGAGGGCGAAGCGTTCGCCGTGGAGAAGGGGGACGCCCGCTTGACTGGTGGCGCGATGTTCGGCGTGCCGCAAGAAGCGTGCGCAATCCGCAGCGTCAAGGATGGGGACATCATCGAGTTCGGAAAGCTGAAGTTCGAAGTGCTCTTGGTGCCCGGGCACTCGCCCGCGCATAGTGCTTTGTGGGAGCCCGAATCGCGCAGCCTCTTCTCGGGGGACGTCGTGTTCTCGCACGGCTCGTTCGGCCGCGTTGACTTGCCCGGCTGCGATGCGCGCGCGATGCTGCGCAGCCTTGAGCGCCTCGCGGGGCTGGACGCCGTGGACCTCTATCCGGGCCACATGGGGGACGTCTTGGGGAACGCGCATGAAGCCGTGCTCGAGAGCTTGGACAATGCGCGACTCATGCTGAGTTGAGCCCAAAGTGGCAACGCTTAAGCGGCGCGCCCCCGGATGGTACGTGATTGAAGAAGCCGCTCGTCAAGGACTACATGACGCGCGAGGTCGTGACCCTCCTGCCGGATCTCACGGTCCGCGAGGCCATCGACCGCATCATCCGTGAGGGACACGTGGGTCTCCCGGTCGCCGAGAACAAGCGCCTGCTTGGCTTCCTCACGCCCAAGGAGCTGCTTCGGAACGTGGATCACCCCGAGAGGACGATCCGGCAGATCATCGCGCAAGGCACAGTAGTCGCGCACCCCGAGATGGACATCGATGACGCCGCGCGCATCCTATTCCGGATGGGAGTGAAGGAACTGCCCGTCGTGGACGACGATGGCACGATGGTTGGCGTCGTCTCGACCACTGACATCATCCGGAGCCACATCGAGCGCGTGACGCCGCGCAAGATGCTCAAGCTCAAGGAGACGCTCGAAGCACTATATGGCGTGGAGATCGAGATCGCGCGCGAGTTCATCCCGATCTCGGACCTTCTTCCCACGCAGAAGCGCATCTACGCGGACGAGTTGCAGGGCCGCAAGCGCGAGCTGCAGCGCGGCCTCGCGGAGCCAATCATGGTCATCTCGAAGAAGCCGCAACCCATCCTTGTGGACGGGCACCACCGCGTGATGGCGGCTGTGGAGTTGGGCATCGAGAAGCTCGATGCGTACGTGCTCAAGCTCGACAAGGACATCGAGCTGGGCCTCGAACGCAACGCACGCGCGAGCGGGCTGAACTCGCTGAAGGACATCGACGTGAACGACTTCGGCCAGCACCCGCTCGTGGAGATCACGAGTCGCCTTCTAAAACAAAAAGACGGTAGCTAGGCGACTCGTGAGCGGCCGAACGCGAGCGAAGCGAGACGAATTCGGCCAGATCACGTCGCGACTTCTGAAGCCGAAAGATGGGAATTAGTCGCGACGGGAGCGGCCGAACGCGAGCGAAGCGAGACGAATTCGGCCAGATCACGTCGCGACTTCTAAAGCCGAAAGATGGGAATTAGTCGCGACGGGAGCGGCCGAACGCGAGCGAAGCGAGACGAATTCGGCCAGATCACGAGTCGCCTTCTGAAACCCAAGGACGGCCCTTAGGACCGAGTGGCCAGTACACAGTAATGTTCCATGGCTTGCTTGCGCACGCTTCCTGCTCGCCAGCCTGCTTCGCCGAGCCACTCGAGGAGACGCGTGGGCGGGACGCGCTCGTGGGGCGGCGGCCCGATCTCACCTGGGCCTTCGGGGTCGAACTCGGCCACGAGCAACGTGCGCGTGGCCGACACTAGATTCTTCAGCACGACGACTGGATGCTCGACATGGTGCAGGACGTTCGTGAGGAAGACCGCATCGTACGGTGCGCCAGGAAGCAGGTCCTTCTCGGCGTCCAAAGCGAGCGCCCCCAGCGACGCCCCCTCGCGCTTCTTCTCGACGAACTCGAGCGCATCTGGTGCGGGGTCGGCTGCGAGCACGAACCCTTGCGAGCCAGCCCACTCGGCGTACGCGAGCGAAATACGGCCGGGCCCACAGCCGACGTCCGCCACGCGCCAGCCTGGCTTTCCCCCAGCAAGCGCCCACCACTCGGCCGCGAGCTGCAACCGCTCGCCTTGGTGATCCCACATCTCGTCCAACGTGATGGGCGAGGACCCGTGTCGTGGGTGCGATCCGCTCTTCATGCAAGCAGCCTCAGGGGCTTGGTGATGGATGATGATTGCTGGCCCACGCCGCCCAGTCGGCGCCTCCGCTGACTATTTAAGCGGGGAAAGCAAAGGCGACCGCATGCGCGCCTCTTCTGCTCAGCCGAGGCAAATGAGCAGGACCCAAGCCGCCGCCACGCCCGTGGACTGGATCATGTGGTATGATGAGTTGGATGCGCCAGACCGGCGCGAGATCCGCAACCGGCTCCTGACCGCGCCGTACGACGAGGTCAAGGAGGACCCGGAACTGCGGAACTTCTTCTTCTTCCACAGTGCGGACATCGCCGCCGAGATGCCGCCTGGATCGGAGCGTCTCGTTGAGTTGCACGGCGTGGTCCAGATGCTTCGCGGCGCGACGGACCAGGGCATCATGGAGCAGCGCCGGAAAGCCGTCGCGTTCTTGCTGGGCGAGTACCAGCGCTACCTGCGCGACAGCCCATGGCTAGCGTGAACCTTGACGGACGTGCTCCTTCTCGTCATGCTTTGAGCACGTCCGTCAACGCAACCCTCTCCAAGATGATGTCGCCCCATCGCTCGCGCGGGAAGAGCGCTCGCTCCGCGGCACTCACGTGGAACGCGTCGAGCACGCTCTCGTCCCCCTCAAGGAGCGCGTCCTCACGCCGCCACCGCTCGCGCGCCGCGAACGCATCCAAAGCGGCAGGGTCCCATGCGACGGCCGCAACCGTCTGGGCCCCCTCGTGGAGGCCGAGGAACACCAGCGCCTTCCCGATCTGGCGCTCACCCGCCGCGTACACGAGCGTCTCGGTCGCTATGTCGGCGGAGCGCGCGCGTCCCTCGGCGAGCGCTCGCGCCGCAAGTTGCGCGGCCAGTGTGAGGTGGTCAGGCCCATAGACGCGGTCAGCCCGAAGGAGCTGCACGCGGGGCGGGATCCGCTTCACGAGCGCGGGCACGTCACTGATGTCAGCGTGGTACGCGCGCAGCTCGGGCAAAGCCAACGTCATTCGGGGAACTCCCCCAACGATAGCTGGCCCACGCGGGGCGCCGGGTCCACCTTGTCGCTTGACGGCGCCACGCCGGCCGCGTTCAGCTCGCGCAGCATGCTCTCGGCGAGCACGGGGCCGATACCAGGCACGCGCGTGAGGTCCGGGATCGTGGCGGCTGCGATCTTCTCCTTCGCCACGTAGCCGGCCTTGTAGAGTTGACGCGCCCTGTAGCGACCCACGCCGCGCAGGTCTAAGAGCGGGAGCAGCTCGGCGCGAGCACCATGTGCGAGGCGCGCGCTCACTTGCGCAGCGCTCTTCGTGGCGCTGCGCTCGAAGATGCGCGCGATCTCCTCCGTCGCGTAGAGGAGCCAGCGCCCCGCGTCAACCTTGTTCGCGACGTCGCCTGGGTACGCGCCGTACTTGAGGAATATCTCTTCCTCTGGCACTTCTTCGATCCAATCATGCAGGAGGCACGCGGTCTTCAACTCGGCGAGGAAGGAATCGTAATCAGCGCCTGGCGGCGGGGGGAGGAGGAACTCGTCCTTGCGCTCGATGGCGACGCCCTCGAGCCACGTGTCGCCGCGGCGGGTGTAGAGGGGGATCATGTCGGGCGTGGACGCAGCGAGGTGCAGGAAGCTCATGGCGGTGAGTCTCTTGGTGGTCTTCACCTTCGAGAGCGCCTCCCGGATCTTCACGGCCGACAACGGGTCGATGTAGAGTTGCGACACGCGCTTGCCGAAGCGGGTCGCTCCGAGCTCGTCGCCTTGGCTCGTGATGAGGTCGTTCTCCAAGAGGAAATCGATGACACGCGTCACGCGCTCCTTTAGCACCCACATGTCGGACCCGTGCGCCAGGAAGGTGGACTTGAGGAAGGCGTCGAGTTCCTTCTCGTTGCGCACGAACTCGGACGCGATGCTCGAGAGGACGTGCGTGCGCAGCGCGTTCTCGGTGCCAAGCTTGCTATCGACCTTCTCGGGGTCAGCGAGGAGGAACGAAAGCAGGATCTCGCTTCGTTGCTCTTGCGTCTTCGCGATGGTGATGGCTTCGCCCACCTTGTCGAAGCGGGGGCGGCCCGCGCGACCCGCCATCTGCTTGTACTCCAGCACTGGGATGGGGCGGTTCCCCTCGTTCACGTCGTAACGGAAGAGGTCGCGGATGACGACGCGGCGTGCGGGCAAGTTCACGCCGGCCGCGAGCGTGGGCGTGGCGCTTATGGCGCGGAGCAGGCCTTGTTTGAAGAGGGATTCCACGAGCGTCCGCTCCCGGTTGCGGAGGCCCGCGTGGTGGAAAGCGACGCCGCCAGCGATGCAGCGCGCGAGACGTTTCTCGGCGGACGTCTCATCGTCGCCCTTGAGGAGCGCGGCCTTCTCTTTCAGGGTCGCCAGCGTCTCGTGCGAGAGGTGCGGCTTGACCGCAGTGACGAGCTTGTCCGCGAGAGCCTCGGTGCTCTTTCGTGTGGAGACGAACACGATGCAGCTTCCGCCGGTCTTCACACTGTCCTCCACGAGCGCGAGGGACGCGTCGTCATGGTCGCTGTTGACCATGACCCTCTCGTTGTCTGTGAACTGGATGGCCTTCCCGTACAGGGTGCCCTCGCGCAATCGCACGGGGCGCCACTCGGTCTTCACGTGCTTGGCTTGGAGCCAGTCCGCGATCTCGCGCGAGTTCGCGATGGTGGCGCTGAGCGCCACGATCTGCGCGCCGGGGTTGAGCTGCTTGAAGCGCGAGAGCAGCACCTCGAGCGTGGGGCCGCGGCCCGCGTCGCCAAGCAGGTGGACCTCGTCGGCAACGATGCAGCCGACGTTCGTGAGCCAATTGGCCTTGTGCCGCAGCAGGGCGTCCGCCTTCTCGCTCGTCGCAACAACGATGTCGTAGCGCGCGAGCTGCGGGTCCTCGCCGTCCAAGTCGCCGATGGCGAGCGCGATGCGCAGACCCAACGCACCACCAAGCGCCTTCAGGTCCTCGAACTTCTCGCTGGCCAGCGCGCGCAGCGGCACGAGGTAGAGGCCCTGCGAGCCCTTGAGCGCCTTTGATAGCAGGGCAAGGTACGCGACCAGCGACTTGCCACTCGCCGTGGGCACTGCCAAGACGAGGTTCTCGCCCGCGACGGCGAGCGGTGCGGCCTCCTGCTGAGAGGGCCACAGGTCACCGTAGCCGTTCGCGCGGAGCACCGGCGGGATACGCGGGTCGATGCCGGGGATGTCCTCCGGGCGAAGGACGGCGGGGGCGGGGGGAGGGGGCGCGGGTGACCTCGGGGGGGCGACCTCGGGCAATGACATGGGGCGGAATGGGTTCTCCTCACCAGGGGGGCTCTTCCGCTTCGCCATGGGTTTCCCAGAGGGCGCATCGGATAAGAAGCGATTCCCCTCGCAGCCGAAAGTGAGGCGGAAGATGACCCCGCGACCGGAATGATCCGACCGTGGGGCCAGGATGCAATGCCGCGCCCGCGGAGGACCAGTTCTACGGGGCGGAGACCCGGTGGCCGGAGCGGACCGGCCTGCCGAGTTGGGTGATCCGACGATGAAGGCGAAGCAGCCTCAGATCTTGTGCCCGCCGCCCTGGTGGACGGGCTCGTTGGCGAGGAAGGCCATGATGGCGGTCATGTCGCGGAAACCACGGAGGTTCATGGCAGGCGTCTCGGCGTGCATGTGACTGCCCTCCTGGTGTCCCGTAGTTGCTGCTTGGGGTGCGCGCGTTGACAACTCGGACGAGGAGTGTTCTAGGCCTTTTTCATGGTGAACTGCGAGCGCCGCAGCCGAAGCCCGCAGGCTGAGGCGCGGACGCGTCATCAGCCGCGAAAGACGCGTCCAGCGCGCGAGCGATGGCGGGGGTTTGGGGCGGAGCCCCAACGGGGGTTCGGGGGCGGCGCCCCCGAGAAGCCGCTTGACTTACTGGGCCCCAGCCTTACGCGGACGAACGGACAACCACCCATTGGCCGGACCCGAAGAGCATGGGGCGTCGGGGCGGCGTCACGGCTCGCATGCGCTCCGTGCTCATCGTCGGCCTCCTGATCGCAACCGTCATTCTCGGTGGTTGCATCGACGCGCCAGGGACGAAGGGACTCGCCGAGGCGGGCCGAGTCGCGGAAGCCTGCCGAACCGGCCAGTACGTCGAGGGTTTTGACTCGACGGGCGCGCCGGTCTGCTCTGTTCCCCTCCCCGCGCAAACGTGGGTCGGATTCGCTTGCCCGTCGGGGTACTTCGTCAAGGGGTTCGACGCGGTTGGCAAGCCGGAGTGCGGGCGTCCCCTTGATCCAAGTCCTCCCGCAGCACACGAAGTATCATCCAACCTCATGGTGCTCAACGTGTACGGTGTCCGCAACACGTCGTCCACCAACCTCTGGGACATCGACGTCAACGTCGAACTGTCCGCAGGTGCACTCCCGATCGACATCACGAAGCTCATCGTCCGCTACTCGGACGGCACGACGACGCAGAACTACAACTACAGCACGTCGGCCCTCGCCAACGGCGCGGCTTCGAACACGTTCTTCGTGCCCACCTGGATTCGTGGCACCGGCACGAGCGCCGTCGCCCAAGCTGGCGACCTCGTCCAGATCCACTACAACCTACACGGCAGAACGCTGGCCCCCCGCACGAGCGTCCAGCTCACCTTGCTCCCCGAGTCTGGCTCGCCAGTGGATTCGGACTTCAAGTCGCCCGCCACGTATGGCACGGACACGACCATCACGCTGCGCTGAGCAAACGCGCACGGCTATCCATGTGGCTGCATCCCGCCGTGTTTCTTGTACGCGAAGCCGCGAAGCGCCGCGAAGAAACCGAATCCTGCCTTCGCGTTCTTCGCGCCTTCGCGTACCAGAACAGGCCCCTCACCAGCTTAACCGACTGCGGATGCTATTCATCCTTTGTTATCTAGTGTGAGTTACGTTCAGAAGCACGGCTCCATCTCTTCGACTCGCACAGGCACTTCGCCCAACGAGCGCACGAGAAGCACGCTGGTCTCGTGGTACGGCCCCACGTCCATTTCGCTTCGCACCGTCGTCTCGTCTCCGACTGAGAGGAGCGTGCCGTTCACGTACGCGCGGCCATCGAGCAATGGCGTCACTTGCAGCACGCTGGCCGTCGCGTTCCACGGCGAGGCGAACCAGCCGCCATCAGGACCCAGCGCGCGGTAGGCTACGTGGTCCGCACTCACGCTCACCGAGTGCTCGTGGAACGCGCTGCCGAAGTCGCGCACGACGGCCCACTCGTCCGTCGCTGGTGGCGGGCCATCGCCATACGTGCGCAAGACGAGCGTGCCGTTCACGAGCGCGGCAGGAGCGCAGTGCGGGCCAAAGTCGCCCGGCAACTGCTCGGTCGATGTGCCGTTCAGCCAGTCGCGCTCCTCCACGTAGAACAAGCGCGTCGTGGCGCGCGGGAGGATAGGGCCGCTGATCACGAGCGAAGCATTCGCCGTGGCCTCCGCGCCGATGACCGTGCCGTTCACGGGCGTGAAGCTGACGCTCAGAGCGTAGGTGCCAGGCAAGATGGGGGTCGGGTCGTCGCAGAACGTGACTCCCTCGAATCCTGCCGGGCACCACGCGCGACGGATGAGCGTCCCGTTCAGTTGGTGCACGTCCGTGTGGTTCGCGCCAGGCGCGAGCGAGAAACGGACGGGCACCTGTGCCGAGCTATCAGGAAGCACGTACGTCATGCACGCGCCGTGGCTGACGCCCCAGAATGCCGTCTCATATGGCGCAGCGCGTGAGTCGTCAAGGTCATACGAGCCAGACGGGCCATCGAGTTGGATGCGCAAGCCGCTCCAGCACAAGCCGCTCGGGGGAACTTGGATCGTCGTCTCGCCGCAATTCGACATGACGAGCGTGACGTTGACGCTATCGTTGTTCCGCGCGATGGGCGGATCGACGCTCAGAGCGAGCTTGGCGCAAGGCGGCTGGCTTACAGTGACTGGAAGTTCGTCCAAGCGTGTGCAGCCCGAGGCGAGCACGAGCATGACGAGCGCGAGCGCGGGACGCACGAGGCCGGGCTGGGGTTGGGCAAGGAAGAAGATTGCGACGCTGTTCGGCCGCGGCCGCACGGAATGGGCCACGATCGAGGGTAGTGTCCCGCTTCCGTCACCACCCGGGTGGTTCTTCGGAACGTGTCCGTCGCTTGCGCCAAGACTCCGGGGTTTTGGCGTGAACCGGCCTTGACCGAGGACGTCCGCGGGGGGCTGCCCTGGATGACTTGTTCGTGTGCAGGCGACCAGACCACGCCACGTGCGCTAAGCCTGCCACGGACGCCACTTGCTGTGGCCAATGAGGTCCCCCCCTAGAATAGCCGCCTCTGTGGGGAGACGGCCCTTTCGAGTGGCGCTCCCACGTCAGCCAGCATCCGCTCCATCGTCCGCGCGTTCTGGAACGCCTTGCCCTCGACGTGATTGTTGAAGTACGTGCGCACAACGTCCTTGCTGCGCGCCAACTCCGCCAGCCGCGTCGCCCAAGGCTCAAGCTCCTCGTCGTCGTACAAGTAATCGTACCGCTCCGTCGTGCTCGCGCCGCGCCTGAACCAGTCCTCGCGGTTCCGTCCGTGGAATCGCACGTAGGCATGGCGAACGCTCGACTGCTCCGCGATGATATCTGGGAAGCTGGGCCCGTCCACGATGACCGCCGCCGAGCAGTGCTCGCCAAGCAGCGCGAGCGCGTCCGGCCGCAGCGCCGTGCCCGCCTCATCGTGCCACGAGCGGTTGCGGAACTCGACGGCCACGTCCAGCGGCGCGAGCGCGGATAGCGCAGCGTCGAGGCGCGCGAGTGCCTCTGGCCCGTGGATGACGGCGGGTGAGAGCTGGAGCAGGACGGCGCCCAGCCGCCGCGCCTGAGCGAGCGGCCTCGCAACGAGCGCGGTCCACGCTTCGGTGAGTTGGGCGCACACGGTTGGCTCTGCATTCACGAGTGCTTCATGCGTGAGCGTCTGGGGGGCCTTCACGCTCAGCTCGAAGCCGGGCGAGCCGCGCGTGCGCTCGACCCAACCCTGCACGACGCTGGGCGCGGGGTCGCGGTAGTAGGTGCTATCGACTTCCACGGTCGGGAACTGCGTCGCGTACCACCGCAGCCGCTCGGACTGGGCAAGCGATGGGGGGTACACGGTGCCCTGCCAGTCATCGTAGGCCCATCCAGACGTGCCGATGCGCAGCGCCACGCGCGTTCAATCGCATTTGTTGGGAAGAAAGTGCGCTCTTGGGAAGGACAGGACCTACTTGTGCCCGTTCTTGAACTGCGCTTCCTCGGTCGAGCCCTTGAGCGCCAGCGTGCTGGACATGCCCTTCGAGAGCACCGTGCTCACCTCGTCGAAGTAGCCCGTGCCGACCTCGCGCTGGTGCTTCGTGGCCGTGTAGCCTTGGTCCTCAAGCGCGAACTCGCGCTCCTGCAAGCGCACGTAAGCCGGCATGCCTTCCTTGCCGAAGGCGTGTGCCAGCTCGAACATGCCAGCGTTGAGGCTGTGGAAGCCCGCGAGCGTGATGAACTGGAACTTGTAGCCAAGTTCAGCGAGGTCGTCGTTGAAGCGTGCGATCTGCTGGTCGCTCAACTTCTTCTTCCAGTTGAACGAGGGCGAGCAGTTGTACATCAGGGGCTTCCCGGGGAACTTGCTGTGGATGCCCTGAGCGAAGATGCGGGCGTCATCGATGTCTGGCGTCTTCGTCTCCATCCAGATCAGGTCAGCGTACGGGGCGTACGCTTGGCCGCGCGTGATGCACGGATCGATGCCGTCCTTCACGCGGTAGAAACCCTCGCTCGTGCGCTCGCCCGTGAGGTACTGTGTGTCGCGGGGATCGATATCTGCCGTGATGAGGCTCGCGGACTCTGCGTCCGTTCGCGCGACGATGAGCGTTGGCACGTTGCAGACGTCGGCCGCCAGGCGCGCGGCGCTGAGCGTCCGCACGTGATTGCTAGTGGGGATCAGGACCTTGCCGCCGAGGTGGCCGCATTTCTTCTCGGACGACAACTGGTCCTCCCAGTGCACGCCGGCGGCGCCCGCGCGGATCATGCTCTTCATCAACTCGAACGCGTTGAGCGGGCCACCAAATCCAGCTTCTGCGTCGGCCATGATGGGCGCGAGCCACCACTGGGAGTGCTTGGACTCGGCCCACTCGATCTCGTCGGCCCGCAGCAGCGCGTTGTTGATGCGTTCGACGACGTCGGGCACCGAATTGACCGGGTAGAGTGACTGGTCGGGGTACGTCTGGCTCGCCAGGTTGTTGTCGGCCGCCGTCTGCCAGCCTGAGAGGTAGATTGCCTTGAGGCCGGCCTTCACTGACTGCACTGCCTGCATGCCGGTGACGCACCCCAGCGCGCCGACCCACGGCTCGTGCTGGAGCAGGTGCCACAAGCGCTCTGCGCCATAGCGCGCGATGGTGTACTCGATCGGGATGCTGCCGCGAAGCCGCACGACGTCGTGGGCCGCGTAGTCGCGCTTGACGCCCCTCCAGCGCGGGTTCGTGCTCCAGTCTCGCGTCAGCTCACGCGCGGCGATGTCGATGGCCGTCTTCGGGTCGAGGCCCAAGGGCTGCAGGTGCTGTTTCATGAAGTCATTCCAGCCGTTCGTATGCGGGGAGAGTGAGGAATTCGGGGAAACCGTGGGAAAGCGCGACTTGTGCGAAGAGGTCGCGCGCCGATCGTGACGCGGGGTGAGCGGAGATGACCTGGCGCACGTGCTCCTCAGAGAACTTGCCGTGCTTCACCCACTGCCATACTTGTGAGCGCGCGATCTCAGCGGTGGCTGCGTCCTCCATGAGGTTGTGGATCGCGACGGCGCCGCTGCCTTGCAGCCACGAGTCGAGGTACTGGAGCGAGACGTCCACGTTGTTCGTGAGGCCCGCCTCCGTCACTTCGCCGTTTGGGACGCGGAAGTCAAGCAATTGCGGGGCGGTGACGTGGACGTCCGCGCGCGTCTTGCCCACTTGGTTGGCTCGCGAGCCTAGCACGTGGTCGAACACTTCCGTCGCAAGCGGCACAAGGTCTGGGTGAGCGACCCAAGTGCCATCGAATCCGTCGTTGGACTCGCGCACTTTGTCCTCGCGGACCTTGTTCATCGCGTTCTCGTTCACCTTCGCGTCCTTGCGCGAGGGCACGAACGCGGCCATGCCGCCCATCGCGTGCGCGCCGCGCTTGTGACACGTCTGCACGAGCAATTCGGTGTACGCACGCATGAAGGGCACGGTCATGGTGAGCTGCTGACGGTCTGGCAGCACGAGTCCCGTGTTGCGGAACTTCTTGATGATGCTGAAGATGTAGTCCCAACGGCCCGCGTTCAAGGCGACGATGTGGTCGCGAAGCTCGAAGAGGATCTCGTCCATCTCGAAGGCCGCGAGGACGGTCTCGATGAGGACGGTGACCTTGATCGTGCCCACTGGAACGCCCAGCTCTTGCTGTGCGTGGACGAACACGTCGTTCCACAGGCGCGCTTCGAGGTGGCTTTCCAGCTTGGGGAGGTAGAAGTACGGCCCCGTGCCGCGCGCCTTGAGCCGTGCGTGGTTGTGGAAGAAGTAGAGCCCGAAGTCGAAGAGCGACGCGCTCACACGCTCGTCATCCACGAGAAGGTGCTTCTCCTGCAAGTGCCACCCTCGCGGGCGGACGAGCAGCACGGCGGTGTTGTCGTGGAGCTCGTACGTCTTGCTATCGGTCTTCAGTTCGATGGTGCGCTCGATGGCGTCGATGAGGTTGGCTTGGCCCTCGATGGTGCCGCGCCAGGTGGGCGAGTGCGAGTCCTCGAAGTCAGCCATGAAACAGCGCGCGCCGCTGTTCAGGGCGTTGATGACCATCTTGCGGTCCACTGGCCCCGTGATCTCGACGCGGCGGTCCTGGAGATCGTGCGGCACTGAGCCCACGCGCCACGCGCCCGTGCGGATGGTGTGTGTGCCCGGCAAGAAGTTGGGCTTGGCGCCCGCGTCGAGGCTGATCTGGCGCTCGGAACGCGCTTGGAGCAGCTCGAGCCTGCGCGAGTTGAACCGGCGGTGGAGCCGTGCGACGAAGTCAAGAGCCTCCGGCGTCAGTATATCGCCAACGCGTGGCCCGGCGTCCGGGCCCCTCACTTGGACCGTGTGCGTCGCTTTCCTTACGAAGTTGCTCAATGACCCCAACCACCTTGTGATGTCTCACGTCACATTCATCGAATGGTGCCTACTCGACAATGAACATCTCGCCCTGGCAGTCCTCGCAATTGCGAAAGTGGAGCCTCAGGACTGGGTCAACGCCGTCCTGCGTAGGGCGGTACTGGAGGCCGAACCGGCACGTCGTTTCACTCATGACGGGGCGTTGTACTCGGGAGCAAAAGAAGGTTCTTGCTCGGCGGGCGAGAAATGTGATGTAAGAACGCACTGGGGTCCTTTGGGTGCGGTCGCACTCATGCAGCGCTCGCGCTGGGCCAACGGAAATGATGAAAAGGGATCCAGAAGCGCCCGCTGGCGCCATCATGCTTAGAAGCGGCGTCCGCCGCCGCCGCCGCCACGCGAGTCGCGGGGGGGGCTGTGCTTGGCGAAGCAGTCGCGGCAGTACACGGGGCGGCCTTCGGTGGGCTTGAAGGGCACCTGGGTGGCCTGGCCACAGTCGCTGCAGGTCGTGTCGAACATTTCACGGGGGCCGCTCGGGGGGCCGCGTCCATAGGACATGTCTTGTTTCTCCTTTCTTGCTCGCCATGCTCGTTGGCCGAAGCCACCGCCCATGTTGAGCAACCTCCGTGACTGGCTCCTCCTTTTTATAGTCGCGCTTCGGGCGTGCGGCGGGCGCCGCTGGGTCAACCGCGTTCTCCTCACGGGAAACGGAGGCTCTCGCGCGCCATTTCGCACACGCAGAACTCGTGCCCGTCGGGGTCGCGCATCACGATCCAGTTGGGGTCATCCGTGCCGTAGGACCAGTTCCGCACGCGCGAGGCGCCCAGCTTCTCCAACCGCGCCCGCTCTCGATTCTTGTCGTCCGTGAAGAGCTCGATGTGAAGCGGGCTGATGGTGCGCTTCTCGCCCTCTGCGGGCTGGATGCCAAGCGGGAACGCTGCGGGGCGCTTGGGGTCGCTTAGCACCCAGAACTCGGGGCTCTTGTGCGTGACCTCGTACCCAAGCGCGCCGCACCAGAAGGCAGCGGAGCGCTCGATATCGACGGCGTCGATGACGATGCGGGCCAAGTAGAGTTGGGGGCTGTCCACACGATCGAGACGCGTGGCTGCCGCTTCAAGGTCGCGGCGTGCCCGCCCACGGACGGCCAAGTATGTCAAGCCCCCCGGCTCCACAACGTCTATGGGAGTGGACGTAAATGTAGTATGCCACAGATGTCATCCATTGCACCGCCCCCGCCGATCGATGGTCCCGCACCGCGCCTCGACACGATCGATCGCGTCGAATCGATCTTGCGTGCGGCCCACGCCGTAGATGAAGGTCCATTGAGCCTCGCGGAGATCAAGCGGCGGATGGGTGTGAAGAGCATTCGGCACAACACGATCAAGACCGCCGTCGCCCACCTCTCGAGGTTCGGGGTCGTCACCGTTGACGCAAAGAACGGTGTCATGTGGACTCTCCACGATGACCCAGCGTTCTGGCGCAAGCGGGTGACGAAGCTCGCATGACGGACACCTTCGACGTCACGGTGGATCCTCGGGAGTTCTCCCGCGCTCCACCCGCGCACCAACGAAAGCTCCGCACGCTCGCGCGGCAGCTCCAGACCCGCCCATTCCTCGGAGAGAAGATCCGCGCAGAACTGATCCCGCCAAGGTTCCGCACGCTCCCGAATCTTCATCGCCTCGCCCTATCCGACGGGTGGAGGGCACTGTACACGGTCGCCACGCACCCGACCGAAGGGCGGGAGGTCCGCATAGTGTTCATTGGGGACCACAAGCGGTACGACCGCCTGTTTGGATATCAGTCATCGTGACCCGGGATGGCGCGGCCGCAGCCGCCCCTCACGGCCCCGCTTCGAACTGGACGCCCTGCGCGAGGGGCAGCTTCGTCGTGTAGTTCACGGTGTTGGTGCTGCGGCGCATGTACTGCCGCCACGAGTCGCTGCCGGACTCGCGGCCGCCGCCCGTCTCCTTCTCTCCGCCGAAGGCGCCGCCGATCTCGGCGCCGCTCGTGCCGATGTTCACGTTCGCGATGCCGCAGTCGGAGCCTGCGGGGCCCAGGAACGTCTCCGCCTCGATGATATCGCGCGTGAAGATGCTGCTCGATAGGCCTTGGGGCACGTCGTTGTGGATCTTGATGGCGTTCTCGACGCCGCCGCTGTAGCGCATCACGTAGAGGATCGGCGCGAACGTCTCCTGCTTGACGATCTCCGTCTGCTTGGGCATCTCGAAGATGGTGGGCTCCACGAAGTTGCGTCCCAGCTCCTCGCGGCGCTTGCCGCCCACGAGGAGCTTGCCGCCTTCCTTGTGCGCGACCTCGATGGCCTCCATCATGTCGGTGACGGCGCGCTCCGTCACGAGGGGCCCAACGAGCGTGGTCGCGTCGAGAGGGTCGCCGATCTTGAGCGACCTGTACGCGGCGACGAGCTTCTGCGTGAGCTTGTCCGCGACGCTCTCGTGCACGATGATGCGGCGCGTCGTCGTGCAGCGCTGGCCAGCCGTGCCGGCCGCGCCGAAGACGATCGCGCGCGCGGCGAGGTCCACGTCAGCGTTCTGCGTGACGATGATGCCGTTGTTGCCGCCAAGCTCCAGGATGGTGCGGCCGTAACGCCCGGCGACGGTGCCGCTGAGGCGTTGGCCCACCGCGCACGAGCCCGTGAACGAGACGAGTGGGATGCGGGGGTCCGTCGCGATCCTTTCGCCGATGCTGCGGCCGGGCCCGATGACGAGCGTCATTACGCCCTCGTGGCCGTGGCGCGCGAGCACGGCGTTGGCGATCTTGCTGACCGCGATGCTCGTGAGCGGGGTGTCGCTGCTGGGCTTCCAGATCATGCTGTCGCCGCAGACCGCGGCGATGAGCGCGTTCCACGACCACACTGCGACTGGGAAGTTGAACGCGGTCACTATGCCAACGACGCCTAAGGGGTGCCACTGCTCCATCATGCGGTGGCCGGGCCGCTCGCTCGTCATCGTGTTGCCGTAGAGTTGGCGCGAGAGGCCGACGGCGTAGTCCGCCACGTCGATCATCTCCTGCACTTCCCCGAGCCCCTCGGTCCGGATCTTGCCCATCTCGATGGTGACGAGCGCGCCGAGGTCATCCTTGTGCTTTCGCAGCTCCTCGCCGATCTCGCGCACGACTTGCCCTCGGACTGGTGCGGGGACGCTGCGCCACGCGAGGAACGCATCGTGCGTGGCCTTCATGACGCGCTCGTAGTCAGCGTCCGTGGCTTGCTTGACCTTCGCGAGGAGCTTCCCCGTGGCTGGGTCGAGCACGTCGAGCAGTTCGCCCGAGCCGAACCACGTCTTTCCATCCGTCGCTCCGGGGTTCTCGTCCGCGATGCCCAGCCGGCGGAGGATGGCTTGTGTGTCGTGCTGCATGGCGGCGCATCCAGCGTTTCTTGCTTAAAGCTGGCCCTGGATGACTCGGCTGAGCTCATGCGCCGCGGCTTGCTTGCGCGAGAAAATACCGGCAGTATTATCGCCCCCAAATCGTCGTGCCAAGCGAGGCTTATGAAACTCCTTACCGTCGTCCTGATGTCAGCCGCGCTCGTCCTGCTTCCTGGAGTGCCCGTCGCGAGCGCTTCGCACATGGGTCCCTGCACGCACGAGTACGTCGAGATCGGGATCTACGTCGTCGAGCACTACAAGACGAACGGCGTGAGGCAAGGCGCCGCGTACGCGGCCAACTGCGCGGAGGGCACGGTGGCGTGGCTCTGCGAGACGAACTGTAATCTCGCGTGAGAAGCGCTATCCCGCGATAGCGCAGCAGGCATCGACAAGCCCGTGGCTGACGTGCTATCAAGTCGCCAGCCTCAAACGCTCTGTTGAGTTGACCAAGTTTGATGACGTCTGAGGTTGACCCACTCGCTG
>Ga0265292_1001506_pt1 | contig 20332 bp, 15 predicted proteins | sample Munlanlewell296A_FD_189080 | JGI IMG/M metagenome (GOLD analysis project Ga0265292, IMG submission 189080) | Leachate microbial communities from a municipal landfill in Southern Ontario, Canada - Leachate well 296A | ecosystem: Engineered > Solid waste > Landfill > Unclassified | place: Canada... | reverse complement strand
GAACAAGTGAACGAATGATAGTCTTCTGACCCAATGGTTACAGCACTGGCGGTGGCTGTGCCAGCTACGAAATCATAAACTGCGCCAAAATCAGTTGGGCAAGTTACGGTTGCGCCTGCGCCCGTGCCAAAATCAAAATGACCGCCATCTGGAATACCATTTTGGCTAGCTGCGCCGCTTAAGGCAGGAACTAAAACTCTGAACTTGCCGTTATTAACTGCTGAGGCAGTTGTGAATCTGACAGCCAGGTTTGATGATGCTGTGGCAATCACATCGTCTCCAGAGTCAGCATCACCGGCCAATAAAGCCGCTGTTAAACTAAAACTTGACAGAGAACTTGTGCTAGCGACTGTGTAAGCCCTGAGAGTGCCAGCGCTACCTATCAAAAGAGCATCACCCTCAACTAATTGAGCCGATGAAGTTGAAGCGTAAGAGCCAGGAGTGGTGTTAATGGTAACAGTGCTAGATCCAACGGTATTACCAGTTGTTAGCGCGCCTCGAAAAGATGGTCTGACATTAGTAGAAGTCACAGAGACAGAAGTTAGGGCGGCGGAATAAGTCTGGCCATACCAATGAGCAAAACCAACACTACCTAGTAAAGTTACAGCCAAAAAGATTCCCGCTTTAATCTGGGAAGGATTTGGTTTTAAACTAAATTTTGGTAACTGAAAATGTAATTTTGATTGCATGAAAAAATTTCCTAATTTAACTTTAGTGGTTTATTACTAATGAGTCAACAATGAATTAGTTTTTTTGGCCGATCTTTGAGTTCAATTTTGGGTTTTACTGGCAATATATTTTCCAAATATGTTTTTAGATTTGAGAAATAAGCCAAAACAAATTGGAATAGCGATTATTATGGCCAGGATTCCATAAGGAAGCGCCGTGATTTGAACAATTTTTTCAGAGGATGTTTGCGCTTCGGCATAATCTTGATGGAATAATTGGATTTTGAGAGTGTAATTCCCAAACAGCCAGTTGGGCTTATAGATAATGTTGGAACTGATTTGAACGTTTGGCTGATTTAGCCAAGATTCTGGATCAGCAGCCGGATCTTGAGTCGTGTCAATTAGTCTCACCGCTCTAGAGCTATTTGGTAAAACCATATCTGGATATATTAGCCAGGTTTTGAGCAATTTTCCTCCTGGACCAATTAAGTTGGCTTTGCCTAGAATTGGGCCTGATTGACTGCCGGTGTTCTTAACCAGGCCATGAATATCAATTCCGCCCAAGCTATCGATGAACTTAGGAATTTCCCAATCAGTTAGGATTATCTGACTCAGGTTTTCGCTATCTTTAGCAATGGCTAAAATTAAATTGCTGCCAATTAAGCCGAATACACTGCTGGAGCCACCTAGTGCTTCAGAAGCGTCGGGAGAAGCGCTTTCAGCTGACGTAGCGCCAGCTTGAGCCAAGATGGTTAAATGATGCTCCATGGTTTTAGCATTGCTGGGGACGGCTATTTCTAGTAAAATTTTAACTGTTTCACCACTCTTGACTAAGTTTAGCTGGAGCCAATTCCAAGTTTTGTCTTTGGGCTTGAGATATTCAAATTTACTTTTTGGTTTAATGACTGGCTGACCAGTGAGGTTGTCGCTTTCGAATTCTGCTAACTCTAGTTGAACTTGCAAATTTCGACTGCCGGAGTTGTGGAGAGTTAATTGGAAAGCTTTTGTTTCCCCAGGGTGAATGCTGAGATAGGAGATGGGTGGGGATAGGTTTAAGCTAAATTCTGGCGGCCGGTTGATTGGAGAGTTGCTTGAGTCAGAATCTGAGAAAATTTGGTTTTGGGCGGTGGCAATTTGGAAAATATTTAGCCAGAGAAGACCAAAAATAATTAAGCCCTGCCAAAACTTGCTAAAGAATCTTGAGTGAGAGGTAATGATGATTTTATTTGGCATGTTAATTTTTTAAAAACCTGGCACTGCTACAAAAATTATGGCAGTTGTATAAAAACCAGCGGCTTGATTGGCGTCAATTCCAGCTTTGTAAGTTAAAATTGCCTGCTCTTGAGTAGCAACATCAGCGGCGGTCATAACCGGTTGCATGGCTTGGCTGAGTGATTGGTCTGCGAAGGGTCTAAAATAATTGGCGTTAATAAAGTCACTGGCGATATTGTTTCCGGTGGCGTTAAAGCCAAATCCTGGCACACCCTGATTGGTCCAAGTTTTTGCCAATGAAAAAGTGCAGTCGGCACTGTCACAACTCGTATTAGGGATAAAAGCTATTCCATTTTGATGTCTCAAAGGGTGTTGTTGATAAGCATAGACAGTGTAGCCACCGGCGCCTTTTGTATCGAGAGTTAGGGTTAGGCTGTCCGTGCTGTGGGCGCCAATAATCAGATTTCCAAAATCAATGTTGAGCTTAGAAATCGAAAACCTAAAAGTGCCGATGGTGTAGATATACTGAAAGCCTGAGCCAAGGAATTTTGTTAAACTATCAAAAGGTCCGGCGGCAATTTGCCCAGTCGTATTAGTCAATTGATAGCTTGAGCTATCCTGTTCACCACTGCCCATATTTAGATTTCCCATCTGGATAATGTACGAAGGCGACTCAAGTCTCTCTGCCAGCGAGAGGCTGGGAAAAAACTTTAGATTTATCCAGGCAATTCCCAGCCAGACTATGGAAATGAGTAGCCATTGTGGGGGAATTTTATTTAACATTTAACTCGGCTTTTGGTTGATTTGATGAAGAATTTCGTCGGCTATTTGTTCTGAAGCAGCCAACTCGGTAGTTAGAGTTGGTGGTTGGTTTTGACTGAGTGATATTTGAGGTGAGGTAGAGACCAATTTGGATTCATAGTCTTGAGTTTTGAGTTCAGATAGATCCACCACTGGTTCTGAGGGAAAAATTAAGCTCGACTCAGCTGATTCAATTTCTTCGACTATGTCACTCAAACTAGTGGATTCACTTAGCTTTGATGAATCTAAGCTTAGTTCTGTTACTTGGCTTGATTCAATAGTTTTATGAGAAATTAAACCAGCCAAAATATTTTCGAGGGTTTTATCGACTCTTTGTAGTTCTTTGATAGCTTCGACAGTTTTAGTCACGTTGACAACTTGAGTAGCTGAAGTTTTTTGTTTAAACACTTTAACAAATTGATCTTTAGCCAAGAGGAAAAACGCCGTTACAATTGGTAGGCTGACCAGATAGGAAATCTCGATAGTGGTGATTCCAGAACTTAGACTGAAATGAAACAAAATAATTTCGAACAAAATAATTAAAGTAGTGATATTTTGAGCTGATAAAGTCAAGAAAAACAGGTGAACGAAACTAAGCGGAAATAGGGGCGATTTAACATTGCCGGTGGCGCCAATTAAGATTAAAAACGCCAGAGTAGCCAAAGCCATTTCAAGTGAGGCCGGAGAAGGCAAGAGCTGCCAAAAATCTGCTTGGTTTAGCTTTTTAATTATGAAGTAGATCAAAATCACACTTCCAAAGAGCTGGACCGAGTATTGGGTTAGACTGGGGGATCTCAACCAGATAAAGGCCAGAATAACTGCCAGAGTAATGGTTCCGGTGTGATAAATTAGGCGAATAAGCGATGGCATTTTCAATTTTTGAGTTAGTTCAAAAAACCTCATATCTAGCCTAGCACAAGTGATGACTACCGGCTAAGTAGCAGCTCCTGCCAAGATAATTTTATGAGTGTATAATTTGCCCGAGTATGTCAGCTTTACCCACCCCATCTAACGTCTACGATCCAGGCCTAACTGAGGAAAAGTGGCAACTTGCGTGGGAAAAAGCTGAATTGTTCCAAAACACTCCGCTGACAGTCACAGATTTGGTAGCTAAAAATCCGAGTAAAAAAGTATTTCATTTATTTGCCTTTGCGTATCCATCAGGTTCTGGCTTACATGTTGGTCATGTGGAGTCTAAAACAGCTCTGGACATCTTAAGCCGGTTTAAGCGAATGCAGGGAGAGCAAGTCTATTTCCCAGTGGGTTGGGATGCTTTTGGCTTGCCTGCGGAAAATTACGCCATTAAGACTGGAATTCCACCAGCTCAGACCACTCATGAAGCCATTAAAACCTTCCGTCGCCAGATCAAGCGCTTGGGTATTTCCTATGATTGGGCCAATGAAATCGCCACCAATAATCCAGAGTACTATCGTTGGACTCAATGGTTATTTTTGCAACTATATCAGAAGGGTTTGGCTTATAAAGGTATTGGCATGGTCAATTGGTGTCCGTCCTGTCAGACCGTGCTGGCTAATGAGCAGGTGGTTAATGGCAAGTGTGAGCGGTGTGACAGTGAGGTGAATCAAAAAGAACTCAACCAATGGTATTTTAAGATTACTCAATATCAAGACGAGCTAATTTCTGGTCTTCAAGATGTGGATTGGCCAAACGCCACCAAGCAACAACAGTTGAATTGGATTGGGAAAAAATCAGGCATAAATATTACTTATCAAGTGGATGGAGTTGGAACTGAGAAAATTGTTTGTTTCACTACCAGACCAGATACAAATTTCGGAGCTACCTTTTTAGTTTTGGCTCCAGAACATGCTTTTGCCAAAAAAGTTGCCGAAGGGGCGCTGCCTGAGGCGGGCATAACTCCAGATCAGGCTAAAAAAGTGAAAGTTTATTTAGATTTAGCTAAGAAAAAAACTGAGTTAGAGCGTCAACAAGAAGGTAGGCAAAAATCAGGCGTTTTTACTGGTGCGTATGCTATTAATCAACTTAACGGCCACAAGCTGCCTGTCTATATCTCAGATTTTGTTTTAGGTAATTTTGGGACCGGAGCTGTAGTCGGCGTGCCAGGCCATGATTTAAGAGATTTCGAATTTGCCACTCAATTTGGAATTGAGATAACTAGAGTAGTTAAAGGTCTAGATAATGATATCTCGCCAATTAAACTGGCCACTCAAGTCCAAGAAGATGCTGGGGTGATGATTAACTCAGAGTTTCTAGATGGTCAGCCGATTATGCAAGCCAAAGAAGCCATGATGGACTATCTTGAGCAAAAAGGCTGGGGTCAGCGCGTCACTACCTATAAGTTACGAGATTGGTTGATTTCCCGCCAACGCTATTGGGGCGCACCGATTCCAGTGGTTTATGACCCACAAGGTCAGGCTCATCCTGTCAAACCAGAGCATCTGCCATGGAAACTACCAGAAGATGTCGATTTCAAGCCCACCGGCGAATCGCCGCTGAAATCGTCTAAAGAATTCATTGAGCGGACAGAGCGGCTGTATGGCAAGGGTTGGCGGCCAGAATATGACACCATGGACACTTTTGTGGACTCGAGTTGGTACTATTTAAGATACTGTGATGCTCGCAACAAGACTGCTTTTGCTGATCCGGCCAGATTGGCCGCCTGGTTACCAGTTGATTTGTATCTAATTGGTCCAGAGCACATCGTGCTGCATTTGTTGTACTCGAGATTCTTTACCAAATTCCTTCGCGATGAAGGCTATCTCAAATTCAATGAGCCATTCTCTAAGATGCGCCATCAAGGCATGATTTTGGGTCCAGACGGCAAGAAGATGAGCAAGAGTAAAGGCAACGTCATCAACCCAGATGAGATTGTGGCTGAATTCGGCGCCGATACCCTCCGGGTGTATGAAATGTTTATGGGTCCACTCGAGACAGATAAGCCTTGGGATATCAGGGCCGTAGCTGGGGTGAATCGCTTCCTAAAACGGTTCCACAAGGCTGTGACGGCTAATTTGGCAGATCTAAATACTGATAACTTGGTCACGCCTGCCAGACGAAAACTCCATCAAACTCTTAAGAAGATCACGCAGGATTTACCAGATCTCAAATTCAACACTGCTATCGCCGCCATGATGGAGTTTTTGAATGTTTGGGAAGCTGCGCCTAAATCAAGCCCGGTTTTCTCCCGGCTGGAATTAAGTTTGGTAATTCGGTTGCTGGCCCCATTTGCGCCATTCTTAGCCGAGGAGTTATGGAGTTTATGGCTAGCTACTGGAGGGACAATTTTAGATGTTAAACCTTCATTTGTTCATCAGCAGTCTTGGCCAGAATTCAATCCAGAGCTGGCTCAAGCCGAGTCGATTACGATCGTAGTTCAAGTCAACGGGAAAGTCAGAGGTCAATTTAGCCTAGCTAGTGAAGAAGTGCTGACAGAATCAGAGGCTTTGACTAGGGCACAGGTTCTCCCAGATGTGCTTAAATGGCTGAAGGATGACGCAGGCCAGCCAAAGCCAGTTCGAAAAACCATCTACATCCCTGGAAAAATAATTAGCTTGGTTGTGTAAGCTGGGTGCAATTTTGGTCGATTATGTTAGAAGTGTGATCGACGAACTCAATTTACCTAATTTTTTAGACTCAGAGTCTGGCTGGTGGCAAAATTTCAGTGCTAAGTTTTTAACTTGGTTAAGACAACTGTCGCGGCTGCAAAAAATTGCCTTGGGTGTTTGGTTTTTAGGCCTAACTGCTGGTCTCTTAGGCTGGTATTGGTTGAAACAGGCTTATAAAAGGCTTGAAACAGATTTTGCCAACCAGCTGACTGAATTAAATCAGCTTCAAATTTCAGTTACAGATAATGAAAGCAATGCTTCAAAGAAACCAGAAATGGCTTCAGCTGCCAGCTCAAAATCTACCATTACCATTCATTTGGCCGGTGCAGTCAAAAAACCAGGCATTTATGATCTAGCACCAGGGAGTGTGCTAGCGGCGGCTATTAAGGCAGCCGGGGGACTCAGTCCTGAAGTTTGGCAAGATTATCTAGATCAATACATTAATTTAGCAGAGCCCATGGTCGCCAATCAAAAAATTTGGATCCCTGAACTGAGTCAGCGGAGTTTGCTAGAAGATCCTAATCAGTGCCCAGCTCCAGTTTCTACTGACACCCAAGTTAATTCGGCAGAATTAAGTTCTGGAGCAACTAGTGAATTCATCCTAGTAAACACGGCTGCAAAAACTGAATTGATGGAGTTAGCGGGCATCGGTGAGAAACGAGCTGAAGACATTATTTCTAATCGGCCTTATTCAATATTTGAAGAGTTAACGAGTAAGGCTAAAATTCCGGCTTCGATAGTCATGCTATTTAAAGACCAGCTGCAATTCTAAAAATAGCTAAAAGTTAAGTTCGTTAAGTAACAATTAGATATATACAGATCACTTAATATTTATTCAATTAATGCATTTATTAATAAACCAGTCATTTTATATCAATAGGTCATTTGAAGTCTGGGGTCAGACTTTGCCAATAGAAAACCCAAACATCACCAGATTGGCGACCAAAAACCCAATGGAGTCAGTAGTTCCACCCGTTTTGAACCAAAAATACACCTTGGTGGCTAAAGGATTAGAAATAAATGAAATTTCCCCAACTTGGGAAGAGAAAAGTGCAAAAAACGCGGTAATTAGCAATCAGAGTGGGGTGAGTGATAAGCCTGAAAATATTAAAAAAGGCTTGATTGAAACAGAAAAACTACCATTTAAGCCTGGATTGGTTACGGTAAAAAATTGGGTTTCGGTTTTTGATCGGTCTTTGCTGAAATCCAAATATAAGCTGGTTGAAACGGCTTGTTTTTATACTGGACAGGCTGGAGGCGAGATTTTAGAGGCTTTCGTCTTTGGTTCGGTCAAATCACTCGAGAAAACCACACTTATAGGACTAAAAAAATTAGGCCTCTTGCATCTGGCTTCTGCCTCTGGCGCCAACGTCATGATTGTTATGCAGTTAGCTAAATTGCTAACCAATAAGCTTAAATCAAGACTGCTTCAGTTTTGTTTACTTGTTATGGTGGTGGGAGTTTACGCCGAGATGGCAGAGTTCTCACCGTCTATCGTCAGATCGAGTCTCAGTGCTGTATATAGGCTTTTTGGGCAGTTAATTTTTAATCTGCCATCAAGCCCGCTTTTAGCCTTGATCTGGTCGATGTTAATTATGCTGGCTGTGAATCCGGCTTATTTAACAAACTTATCTTTTCAGCTTTCCTGTCTGGCTACTTTTGGCCTTGGTCTTTTTAGCACTTCAGCCAAAATTATATTCAGTCAGGCTAGCAAAAATTCCTCTCTTCAGTTGCCAGCTAGCCAAGCAACTCGAGAGAAGACTTTGATTGATGGGTTCCAGCTTCAAACCGCGGCTCAATCTGGTTTCTGGACAGGCATAACTAGAAATCTAACTGCTAGCTATCGCTACTGTGTCCAAACCCTCTCCGACTCATTTTTAACTAGTCTATCAGCTCAAGTGTTTGTTGCCCCCTTTATCTGGTTGCGACTAGGGCAGTGGTCTCCATTTAGCCTGGTGGCTAATACCTTGCTGCTCTGGATGACTCCTATCATGACTCAGTTGAGTCTAGCCTTATTGCTAGTCACAGCCTGGGCAGATCGGTGGCCACTTGAGTTGTGCTGGTACCTTCAACGCATTATTGGCAAACTTCTTAACTTAATCACAGAAGTTTTCCTGTTTGGGGTAGCTAACTTAAGTCAGGTACTCCCAGCGCTATCTTTCCACAGGTTGGACAGGGCGATAACATGCAGCTGGTGGCTACTATCGGGTTTATTGGTGGTAAAAACATATCAGCGAACCCATCGAAAACACGATGATGTGTTTTGATAGTTTTACTAGCGCAGAGTGAACGACACTAAAACGCCTAAAAACCGAATCAAAACCGTAGCACTCATACTAGGTGGGTGCTCCGTTGGTTGCTGGTTTTATATCCACTCAAATTGGCCTGATCAATACGTCCATTTAACTGTATGCGACGTAGGTCAGGGGGATGCGATCTTGATACATCAAGGTTTTACCCAAGTGTTGATCGATAGCAGTCAAGATGATCGAGTGCTAGGGTGCCTCGATCGTTTTTTACCGCCGTGGGATCGTGATTTAGACGCAGTGATCATAACTCACTTCGACCGCGATCATGTGGGTGGGCTAGTAAGCATTTTGGCAGTTTACCGGATCAAACTATTACTTACGCCTGAACCATCAACTGATTTCGAAACTAGAAATCAGCCATTGGTAACTGCGATTACCACTGGCCTTAGTGAAGGCTTAGAGTGGAAAAAACCGATTTTAGGCCAACAGATTGACTTGGGTTTTAGCCTGGTACCAGCTAATCTGGTATTGCTTCAAGCTTTAACTAATCAAACCAAAACCGAGCCTATTTTTTCAGAAAACGATCAGTCTTTAGTGTGGTTGTTGCAAGTTGGGAGGATTAAAACACTTCTAACGGGAGATTTAGAGACAACTGGTGAAGACAGGCTCCTATCTAATCCGGCTCTATCAGAAGTTGAGATCCTCAAAGTCGGTCATCATGGTGCTAAAACTAGCACTTCAGTAGATCTACTCGAGAAAATCAAGCCAAAGATTGGTCTGATTAGCGTTGGAAAAACTAACTCCTATGGCCATCCGGCTGTTCAAACGCTGAAAAACTTAACTCAGCAGGGAGTCACAGTCGTAAAAACTAGCGATGTGGGAAACATCGAGATAGTTTTTGATGGCACTACTTACTGGCAACAATAATTTGCTTACTACAGCACAGTCTGAACTTGTTAAAAGAGCGTGGATTAACTTTGTCATAATTGAAAACAAAATGCAATACCTTTATTTGCAAACAAACAATTTTTTGAAATTTACTCAAGAAAAAAATTGTTCAAAATCATTAAAAAACACCAATGATCATCTAAGATCATTTTGGCAAAATTAACTGAAAAATTAGCTGATAAGGGCTTGATGGCCGCTTTAGTCAGTTTGGTTTTTAGCGGTTTAACTTCTAAATCTGAGGATTTTACCTTGCAAATTTTGAGCTAATAGCTAAATTTTTTTGGCTCCGAAATTATTATTTGTAATTTTGGTTTAATCTGGGCGAGTTGGTAGGGCAGCTGGAGGTTTTTGCCAATATCATATAATTATTTTTAAATTTTAGAGCTTTTATTTAAAATCATAAATAAATTTTTACTTGAGAGTTTTCTGCTTAAATGAGTACAAAATTTATATCAATAAAGTTAATAAATAACTAATTTAAGAGAATTGTCAAAGAGTAAAAAATATACTCAAATATATTCGGCTTATCTTCGTTATTAATCTTGGATGAAAAAACTGAAGTCAAAATCTCGGCGTGCTACAATCGTGGCTATGTTTAAGCACTCGATTGAGAAATTAAAATCAGGTTTAACAATCGTCAGATTGCCCATGGCAACTGTTAAATCAGTCACGGTTTTGGTTTTAGCAAATACTGGCTCCCGCTATGAGTCACCAGAAAATCAGGGCATTGCCCATTTCTTTGAGCATATGGTTTTTAAAGGGACTCAGGCTTATCCAAACGCTCAGGAGCTGGCTGCGGTGGTGGACGGGATTGGGGCAGACTTTAATGCTTTTACTAGCAAAGAATATACCGGTTACTACGTTAGAGCCGCTTCCGGCCACGTTGAGCTAGCTTTGGATGTGGTCTCAGACATGCTGCTAACTCCAAAACTAGACCAAGCTGACATTGATAGGGAAAAGGGCGTGATTGTGGAAGAACTAAACATGTATGTCGATTCACCTCAGCGGCATATTGATAATGTTTTTGATGCCTTGATGTTTGCGACTGACCCCGGCTTAGCTCATGACATTGTGGGGACCAAGCAAACCATTAAGTCATTTAAAAGCCAAGATTTCAAGAAATTTTTAGCTGATTGGTATGATTTGAGTAATTTAGTTTTGGTGGTGGCTGGGGATGAAACTGTTGTGTCTGGAGACCTATTAAAAGGCCAAATTTCGGCCGCTTTTGCCAAAACTGTGACTCAGGCAAGGTTAAAAGACACGGCGGAAAGACGCGAGCGGAATTTGCATCAAAAAAGTTTTGGTCAGGAAAGAGTTAAGCTGGTCTATCGCAAAACTAAGCAGGCTAGTTTTGTTTGGGGTTGGCCTGGTTTAGATAGATTTCATCCAGACAGATACGCCTTGGCGGTGCTATCAACTATTTTGGGTGGCAACATGAGCTCTAGACTGTTTACTGAGGTTAGAGAAAAACGCGGTCTCTGCTATTACGTTCACACTAGCGAGGACGCTTTTAATGATGTTGGTGTTTTCGGTGGTGGCGCTGGAGTAGATCCAGTCAGGGCGGCTGAAGCGATTTATGTCACCTTGGGCGAGTTTTTGGCGTTGGCAAATGGCGAAAAAACTGTTTCTGCCGCCGAACTTCAAAGGGCTAAAGAGTACATTATTGGCAAAACTACCTTGGGACTAGAGGACAGCGAGTCAGTCGCTCAATACTATGGCCTGCGGCAGCTGTTAAAAGGTAAAATAGAAACCGCAGATGAAACTTTGGCTAAGATTAAAGCAGTTAACCTAGACGATCTGAGTCGAATTGCAAAACAATTGATCAAACATGATCAGTTACGCTTGGCAATTATTGGCCCTTTTAAAGACCAGGCTAAAGTGGAAGGCTGGATCGCCGATGCATTAGCTCAAAAGGGCTTTAAGTCAGTAGCTAAAAAGTCTATTAAGAAATAATAAAGTATAGTTTGATATGGCAAAACTAGTCAAAAACTGACTCAAACTTTAACTCAAAGTTTGCTGAATTTGGCAAAGCTATCAAAATAGATCTAAATATAAATTAATAATTAATAATCAGTCTAAAAAAGAGCCTCTTGGTTTTGAACTAGGTTAACTCATTTTTTAGAAAAAAGGAGACACTATGTCAACTTCTCGCACCGCCGTTTTAGTTAAGCCAGATGGCTTACAACGAGGCTTAATCGGTGAGATTATCGCCAGATTTGAACGCAAAGGCCTAAAATTAGTTGGCCTGAGGATGGTCGCCATGACAGATTCGATGTTGAGTGAGTGGTATGTCGAACATAAAGATAGAAGTTTTTTCGGGGATTTAAAAAGTTTTATGGGTTCGATGCCAATCGTGGCTATGGCTTGGGAAGGTGTTGATGCCGTGCCTGTAGTTCGAAAATTGGTGGGTACAACCTTGGGTAGGGAAGCTGAAGCCGGCTCAATCCGAGGCGATTTTGGGATGAGCCAACAAATGAACCTCATTCACGCTTCTTCAAGTACTAGCGATGCAGAGCGCGAGCTAGCGATTGTTTTCGATAAATCTGATTTATTCAGTTATCAGGGAGCCATGGAATGTGTGATTTACGCCGAGAGTGAACGAAAATAAGTCTATAAAAGTAGAGCTAAAATAACGCCGGGGCGACCAATGTTTCCTCGGCGTTTTTAGTGCTCCCACTCAAGAGTCTGCTTTTATTTATGTGCTCCCACCGGGAATCGAACCTGGATTTAAGGTTTAGGAAACCTCCGTTCTATCCGTTGAACTATAGGAGCGTTGGAAACGCAAGCTATTATAGCTGAAAAATTTTATCGAGCTGGCTGGGTTGTTGGCTTGGGCACAGTCTCAGTGCCATTAGAGTGCTAAAATTAGCTATGCCCTTATTTAATCAAGCCATAAATTTTGAACAAACTAAGTTGGCATATTTGGTTTCGAATCAGACAAAAAAACCTGGCAAACTTTGGATTAGTAGCGGCATCCACGGTGATGAATCAAGTGTCATCTCACCTCTCAGAGAGTTGGTTTTGGCTTGGACTGATCAATTGCCAGATTTGGTATTTGTGCCTCAGATCAGCCAGTCAGCTTTTGAGCTGAAAACTCGAAATAATCATTTTGGCCACGACTTAAATCGAATGTTTGGGAGTGGCATTAAGGATCCAGAATTAGTCACTACTGAGCAACTGGTTAAGCTCGAAGGACCTTTTGATCTGGTGGTTTCGTTTCACGAGGACATTGAGTTCGATTTAGCCTATTTTTTCGATACTGGCGAGCCTTTTTACGAGTTGGAACTTAAAACTTGGCAAGAAAAACTTCGAAATGGCGGAATTAAATTGCTAGATGGTTTGGACGATCTAGAAAACTTAGTTTTAGCCAGAGAGTTTATATCTGGTTATCATCAGGAGATTAGTAGCCCAATTACTGGCTTGTTTGAGTGCTGGGTGGTGAGTGAAAAACTGGCCAAACGAAGCTTGACGATCGAAGTGCCGACGGCAGCAACCTTGGAGCAAAAAAAGCTCATCATCGATGAGACGTTTAGACATTTGATTTTGCCAGCTTTTAAATAGGTAGTTGAAATGATTTTGAGGTGTTGGTCCTATTGAGATTCTCTGGTATCAGATTTCCGATATCAGTATTCAGATATTGTCGGAGATGGCAGACTCGAACTGCCGACCTCACGGTTCCGAACCGTGCGCGCTACCAACTGCGCTAATCTCCGTTTTTTCCGCGTTTTCAGGCTAAAGCTAAGTATTTCAAACCTGGGCTGAGACGGCTGAAAGCTGGCGAAAGTCCAGCCTAAGTTTCAAAGAACTAGCTTATTTTAACTCAATTGCATAGAGATTAAGGGGAGAATCAGGACTAAAGCTAGTCAAGATAATTAATCTGCTGCCATCTGGCCAAGGATAGGTGAATGATTGAGCGAATGGGCCAGAGTAGAGGGTGGTTAAGTTAGTGCTGTCATATTCCATGATCTCAATTTTTTCATCTCTGATAAACAAGAGATGCCTGGAGTCTGGGAACCATTGGACGGTGTTAACCAAGAGTGGGCTGTGATAGGTGGCGAAGTTAAGGGCTGTTTGGCTGGAACTGGTGGCTTGGAGGGAATTAAAGCCACTTTCTGTGGCTGAAATGGCTCTAGGAACGGAATTGGCCAGATCATTAGCCAGCAGCCGTTTTTCCGCGACCTTATTAACTGACACGCCGGCAGAATCTGAGACTGAGGTCGCAATCACAAAATTTTTATCTTCTTCGCGGTCATAAACGTAAAGTTTGCCTGGTTCAAGCTGTCGGTTTTCTGTTTGAGTGTTGGTGGCGGGAACTGGGGGAATTAAACCGGTTGGAATGGTGGCGGCAGCGGTGGCAGTGTAAAGTAAGCGTTTTTTATCTGGTGATAGGTAGACATTTTTAGCAGATTGAGTGGCGATAGCCAGAATTTCTGGGGGAAATTTGGCTAGCAGCTGGCGCTCTCTGAGATACATTTCGTGTTCCCATTCAGTCAAAATTATCGTCTTTTTCCAACTGACATCGACTAACTCAGGTTGAGTCGCTTTTTTGTCAGCACTAATTAACCAAGTAGCTTGAAAATTACTAACCAGAATTTCAGAACTATCAGGCGACCAAATGAACTCGGCCTCGGTTAGATTTTGAGCCAGGGGACTACTTTCCAAGATAATTCTGGGGGCCTTTTGGCTTAAAATTAGACTTGCCGGGCCACTATTAATTAAATCTAAAACATACAGGCCATCTTTAATGGTTTTACTCGAGCTGGAGGCGACTAGAAATAGCAGTTTTTGGCCGTCTGGCGAGGGAGAAATTTGACTCACCCCGTTAAAAGTCAATGGACTTAGGCTAGGGGTAGTGGGGAAGAGCATGGCGTTGGTTTGGGTCACCAGCTGAGGCTCAATAATCAGGTTTTTTTGCCAAGTTGAGTAGCCGTCTTTAGAAATACTGACGGTATATTTTTTGGGTTCAAGATAGATGGTGTCATCAGTGGCAGTGACTAATTTTTGGTCAATCAAAACCTCTGCACCGGTGGGAAAAGAATTAGCATTGAGTAGGCCTGTTGAAGCCACATAGCCTTGTTTGGTAAATCTAAAATTGCCCTTGGCATATTGGATGGCCACATAAGTTCCGGCCACGATGGCCAAAGCGGAAAAAACCGTATAAAAAATTCTGAGATTAAGCTGATTGAACAAGCTGTTTAATGGGCTTTGTCTAGGGGCTCGAGTCGAGGCAGTCATGGGTGATATTATACCCTAGTTTCATTGTTAAAAACTTTGAGCCAGTTGACAGTTATGCGGATTATTTATTTTTCAAATTCTTATCCCCCATATATTTCTGGGACAGCCATATTTGTTTCGACTTTAGCTAAGAAAATGGCCGAGGCCGGTCATGAAGTCATGATGGTGGCCCCTAGCATGGATGGCAGATTGGGAAAGTTTAAAACCGGTCATTTGACGGAGTATTTTTTACAGAGTATTTCCAATCCATTCAGACAATTTCACACTCTATTTTGGGTTCCAGCTGCCGAAGTTAAAGCCCTGATCGCTGAGTTTAAACCGGACGTAATTCACTACAACGATTTGGGCTTATGGCCATTTGTGATTGCGCCTTGGGCGAGGACTAAAAAAATTTCCCTCGTTTTTACTCAACACGGCATGCTTGATTACATAGTTTTTTTCTTACCACTGGGCAGATTCATTTTGCCTTGGTTGACCAAAGAATGGCAAAAGGCATTAGAACTTTTTGACATCATCACGGTACCGAGTCTGACCATGAAGTCGCATCTAATCACTGACATTGGAGTAACTAAAAAAAACCTCAAAATAATCAGTAACGGTGTGGACTGCCAGCATTTTTCGGTTAAAAAAAACCTCCAAAATAAGCTGGCGCTCAAAAAACTGCCTCAAAAATTAAAATTGCTTTATGTGGGCAGGTTTGAAATCGAAAAAGCGGTTTTGGTTTTGCTCAGGGCGGTGGCGCTCGTCAAAACTCCAGTTCAATTAAGGTTGGTTGGGAATGGTGGGCAGTTGGCAGCTTTGCAAAAGGAGATTTCTAAATTGAATTTAACTCAAAAAGTTGAGCTGGTAAAAGCTTTGCCAGAAAAGCAACTCAAAAAATATTATCACTGGGCAGATGTGTTTGTGATGCCATCGCCTATGGAGGCCCAAAGTATTGTCACTCTTCAAGCTTTGGCCTGTGGCTTGCCAGTAATTGGGCCAAATTCTGGAGCCCTACCGGAGTTAGTTTTGCCAACTAAAACCGGCTGGTTGTTTAAATCAGGAAGTAGTCAGGACTTGGCTAAAAAGATCCAATTGGCCAGCAAATCTAGCCTTGAAACCAGAAAAAGGTTTGGTTTGGCAGCTAGAAATCACGCTCTAAAGCATGATGCGCGGAAGGTTTTTCAAGCTTGGCTGAAGTTGTATCGAGACCTGTGACTTGATGGGCGACTAGACTCTGTTACGATAAACTCGTCATGCAATTATCGGTGAAGTCATCTATTCAAGCCTTCTTGAAGAAATTTTTTTCGAATTTGAATCCGGTCGTGGCCATTGATCTAGGCAGCCAACGAGTGAGAATCTGGTCCGATGGCAAAATCTTAGATGAACCCAGTGTTGTGGCTGTCGATACCCGCAAAGGTGTGGTGGTGGCGGTGGGCGAGGCGGCTTTAGAAATTAGTCAGAGATTAGCGCCGAGAGTCAAAATGATTCACCCGGTTCAGGGCGGCGAAATTGTTGATCCCGAGATGACTCGAGAATTACTCAAGACTTTGACAGCTAAAATTTTACCCCAACAGTTTTTCAGCCCAACGGTAGTTGTTGGGATTGGAGCGGCGGCCACACCCAGCCAAATAGAACTCCTGACGGATTTACTTTATAGATTAGGAGCCAAGGAAGTTATTGGTGTGGCCAAACCTTTGGCGGCCGCTATTGGCGCTGGCGTGCCAGTAGCCGATAGTTCTGGCGGTTTGGTAGCCGTGATTGGCGCCGGCGTAGTTGAGGCAGCAGTGGTAGCTTTGGGGAGCATGGTAACTTCGATTACAAAAATTAATACTTTGACCAATTTAGCTCAAGAAATCGTAGTGCAGTTAGCTAGTTCAAAAGCTGTAACCATCAGCCAAGAGGCAGCCGAAAAACTCGTCAGCAACTTGGCAGAAATTCCGGCCGCGGCCGGTCGACAAGCTGGTAATCAAACTAGTGGGCAAATTAACGCCTGCTTGATCATGGGCAAATCAGTTCAAACTGGGGCTCCAGAGGAATTTAGAGTTTTAGCCAGCGACTTAACTCCTGCTTTAAAACCTTGGCTAGCTAAAGTTGAGCAGGTCTTGATGGAGTTGTTGCAAGCATTGCCTCCAGAGTTAATGACCGACGTGGTCACCAAAGGCTTGTTGTTAACTGGCGGGGTGGCTAGATTAGCTGGCCTCGATGAATACTTGGTCAAAAAACTTGGAATTCCAGTGGCTTTAGTAGATGAGCCAGAGCTAGCCGTAATTAAAGGTTTGAAAATGGTTAGCCAAAATTTAACTTTGTATAAACAGAGCTTGGCCTACGAAGTTCAGGATTGATAGGTTTTTAGCTGCCGGTTTGTTAAGTGCTGGCGCGTTTGAGTGGTGAAGTTTTTAAGTTCGGGCGGCGGCCGCAAATTGTTCGCCTCGGTCATGGTAGTCTTTGAAACCATTAAAACTGGCGCTGGCGGGACTCATCAGGATGATTTTTAGCTCTGGGGGTAATGTTGAGGAAGGTGCTGTTGAGCCAAAATTTTGGGCAATTTTTTTAGCTTCGGCGACTGCTTCAGCCATAGTTTCAACCAATTTAATTTGTGGCCGGCGATCTGCTGGCAGATTCTGGTGATCGGCTAGTTTGAGATATTTAGTTTTTAGTCTTTCGCCAGTGGTGGGTAATAACACTAGACCAATAATTCTGGCTTTGATTAGAGCCGCGGCCAGGTCTGAAAAATCCTGATGTCGCTCATGACCGCCGGCTATCAAGACAATTGGCTTGGTGCCAAAACCCTCCAAAGCAGCAATCGTGGCCTCAGGAGTAGTGGATAGAGAATCGTCATAAAAGGCTAAATTATCTTTAGCTAAAACCAGCTCCAATCTATGGGGCAGACTTTGGAAAGACTGGATGGAAGTTGAAATTTGATCAGTGCTGAGACCCAGCTGATGGCCGATGATAACGGCCGGAGCCACGTTGTACAAATTGTGATGGCCGAGGAGAGGAATTTCAGTAGTTTTGATGACGCTTTGTTCAGTCTGTTGGCCAGAAGTTTTCAGCCAAATGTGGTCCTGGTCCAGCCAGACTAAGTCTGATTGGTTAGCTTGATCTGGATCAATTCTGTAAGTGTAGGCTTGGGCTTGACCCAGGGCGGCCGTTTCGGCTGCCACCAGATGTGATCTTTGAAAAATAACTCGATCAGCTGAGGTTTGGAATCTGGCGATAGCGGATTTAGCGGCGACATAATCAGCCGTAGTAGGGTAATAATCTAGGTGTTCCGAAGTAATATTTTGAATGACAGCGATATGTGGGCTGATTGTTAAGTGCTGAAGTTGATGACAGCTCAGTTCAGCCACCACCAGGGTTTCAGTATCGATTTTGGCCAGTTGGTCCAGCATGGGGGTGCCAATGTTGCCCACCAACACGGCTGGAATGCCATTTTTAGCCAAAACATGATGAATTAAACTCGAGGTAGTGCTTTTACCTTTAGTCCCGGTAACGCCAATTATCTGACTGGGGCAAAGTTCGAAAAAAAGTTGAGTTTGCGATTGAAGTTGGGCGCCTGACTCGAGCGAAGCTAGAATTTCTGGTTGGTCAGTTCTAATGCCTGGCGTCATAAATAAATAATCTTGATCTAGCACCGCCGAACTTAAAAATTCCGGGCCGGTGACAAACCTAGCTAGAGGATCACTGGCCAAAACATTTAACCACTCGGGGTCAAGTTGATCTAAAGATTTTTTGTCCGCCAAAGTTAGTTTTTGACCTGGAAAAACTTGTCGAAACCAGTGATAACTGGTTAAACCTTCACGACCCAAACCAATCAGGGCAATCTTTCGGCCTGCAAATTTCTTAACAGCTGGATGAGACCGCCAATTTTGAAGTTGGGTGGTGGTAATTTCAAGCTTGGTAATTGGTTCAAAGGTGGCGATGAGCTTTTCTGCCAGGTTTTCTGGTAAAAAGTATGGGGCGGCAAAATCACTCAAGAGTTGTTTGAGGGGTGGGGCGGCGGCTAGGGAAGCGGCAATTTCTGGCTCTGCTAAAAGCGCCGCAACAACTTTGGGAAACGGCAAATTTTTGGCTGTCAGTTGCTCGATGTAAGTTTGAATCGAAACTAAAATTTCTTGAGCCGTACCAACACATTCGAATGGCTTATTAGCCTGGAATCCTAAAAGCTGTAGCCAAATAGGCAATAGTTCAATGTCATCAAATAAATCATGACTAAAAACAACGCCTTGTAAAGTTTTAGGGGCTAAAACTGGCGCTAATAAACTATAAACAAAGACACATTTAGGACATTTGTGACACCACTCGTTACGCTGCTGGCCGACGTTACAGCTTCGAAAAACCGGAAAAAAGTGTTGATAGCGGCTGAAAATCTGGGCAATTTGAACTTCGTGAAGTGGCCTCCAGATAGAAAAATAGTTTGGCGCCGGCTGGTCACCGCCACTAGCCAAAGGTTGCAAATATTTAGCTAGATAATCTCGAAATTTAACTTCGTAATCCGTAGTTTTGGAGTATTGGTGATTAATCGTCAGGCCGTGATAAATCGAGTTACCCTCATTGGCCGATTGCTCATTAGCTACTGCCACTTGTTCGTAATTGAAAATCTTAGCTACTAGGACACTAACCCATCCAAGCAGGGCACTAAATGGCGTATGACCATTGAGATAGCCAGCGGCATTTAAATCTTTCAGTTGCGGATCCAGCTGTCTGGTGACTCTAATGGTTTCTCGAGTTTGACTTAAGTTAGCCACAGCTGCAGCTGCCGGTGAGTGTGGCTCTAACAGTAAGACTCCAAAGCCAATTTTTTGATCGGCTAGCCAGCCTAATAAGGCAGCTGAGTCTTTACCGCCACCAACGGGAATTAGAAGCTTTTTAGGGCTGGGGCCAAAGTGGCTATTAGCGCCCTTAACCGACTTGCTGGCCAGAGCTCGGCTTGCGGAGACTTTAAATTCGAGGAGATCGGGTTGGGTCGGGTCAATTTGATTTTTGAGCCAAAATTCGCCTAGTCCCAACCGCCAAACGTCTTTCCACCAAGCTAGTTGGGCAGAGTCTAGGTAGCCGGCTTCAATCATAACCACAGGAGAGCAGGTGGCTTTCCAATAACTCACTAGCTCAATCATGCCCAAGTTTAAAAGGTAGGCTTGGGCTTCAGGGGTTTTTATCCAGGCAGCAGTGCCAACGGGCACTTCGTGAATCGTCAACTTTGGTTCAAAAACCTGATCACCTAATTTAAAAACATAACCAATTTCCAGATTATGCTTGGTAACTCTGGCAGAAAAACTCTCAAAGAGCCACTCGGGATGAGTTTGGCGCAGGGTAGCAAAAGTCATATTCTCAGCTATTATAGAGGCATTGGCTAATTACTGTCTCGGGTATGTCAAACTCATCACATTCATCCAAAACTACTCAGCTGTTTGGCTGGCAAATCTTGACTCAGAAAAAAACCGAGTTTTGGGCCGAATTGGTGGTTAAATTAACTCAGCCAGTCAGTCAGCTGTTGACTATTTTTACGCCAAACCCAGAGATTGTTATGCAAGGTCAGGCAGATGAAACTTTTCATCAAATCATCGCCAGTGCAGATTATTTGATTCCGGACGGGGTTGGACTAGTTTGGGCCTCGCGCCGCCTGGACGGCGGCGCCCATCCCATCCCAGAG
>Ga0265292_1001505_pt1 | contig 20338 bp, 21 predicted proteins | sample Munlanlewell296A_FD_189080 | JGI IMG/M metagenome (GOLD analysis project Ga0265292, IMG submission 189080) | Leachate microbial communities from a municipal landfill in Southern Ontario, Canada - Leachate well 296A | ecosystem: Engineered > Solid waste > Landfill > Unclassified | place: Canada... | reverse complement strand
ATAGGGACTAACTTAAGTGTAAAATGCTGGAGTCTCGAAATAATTGTCCTTGGTAACTCATGAGGTTCAGTTGTTGCCATCATAAATTTAACATGTGCAGGCGGTTCTTCTAAAGTTTTTAGCAATGCATTAAACCCAAATGATGTTATCTGATGAACCTCATCAATAATATACACTTTGTACCTTACACTTGCTGGTGCGAACCTAACATTATTTCTTAACTCCCTAATTTCATTTATCCCGCGGGTTGAACCGCCATCTATTTCGATAACATCCATAGAAGTCCCCGCAGTAATTTCTTTACACGCTGAACAGGTTTGACAAGGTTCCGTAACCAAGCCTTTTTCACAGTTCAACGCTTTAGCAAAAATACGTGCGGTAGTCGTTTTCCCAACTCCCCGCGGGCCGGAGAACAGATAAGCATGCGCTATATGATTTGTCTTTATAGCATTCTCTAGTGTACGAGTTACATGCTCCTGACCGAGTACATCTTTAAACGACTGCGGACGGTATTTCCTTGCTAAAACCAGATACGCCATATTTTTATTGTTTCACTCCCAATATACTTAAATGCTTAAAAAACAGCGGATATGACTTTGCAACTGCCTGTGCGTTTGTTATTACAACACCTTTCGCACAGATACCCGCTACTGCCATTGCCATAGCAACCCTATGATCATTTCGAGAATCAACTTTGCCATAACGCAGTTGTGAATGCTTAATTTCAATCATCTTATCATCAAAAGTAACATTACCCCCGAGTTTTCTTAACTCCTCACAAGGTGTTTTAATCCGGTTACTTTCCTTTATTGCCAGATGTTTAATATTCCGTATCCTTGTCTTTCCGGAAGCGAATGCACCTGCAACCACAAGCACAGGCACAAGGTCAGGGATATCACCCGCATCAATATCAATTCCATGCAGGTTATACGGCCCGTTTATCATTACTTTACCGCAGTTATACCCAATTTTTGCACCCATAGCGTTTAGAATAGCTATTATCCGTTTGTCTCCTTGTTTATCATCCAAAAGACCCGAGATCGTTAGCTCAGATTTTGTTAGACACCCGGCGGTAATAATAAACGCTGCGGATGAATAATCGCCATTAATTTTATATTTTACAACATTTTTAACCTTCTGCCCACAGGGGATAATAAATTTTTTGTATTTCCCCATATAGTTAACAACCGTTACCCCAAAATGTTTGAGAACATCTATCGTAATATCTACATACGGCCGGGAAACCAGGCGGTCAGATATTTTTATCACCACCCCATCATTATTTTCTGCGGAGGCAAGTATAAGAGAAGACACTGTCTGAGAACTTTGCGCGCCGCTGATTTCAATTATCCCGTGCATCAAGGATGGGGTACCGATGACCCGAAAAGGAACAGTTTGTTTTCTACCCGTACCTTGTATATCCGCCCCAATCTGACTCAATGCATTTACAACTGCGGTATTAGGCCGTGTACGCAAACTCCCTTCGCCGTTGATCATATATTTACCGTTTCTGGCACAGAGGATTGACAATAATATTCTTAATAATGTCCCTGATTCCCCAACATTGATATGCTTTATACCGGATAACGATTTGTCAACTTTACAGTTTTTATCCCAAATAGTAATTTTATTGCCATTAATCTCAACATTTTTGTTTAACTGCCTGATAACATTAAGAGTAGCTGCAGTATCATCACATTTAAGAGGATTAATAATTATAGTTTTTTTTGTAAAAATAGACGTTATCACTGCCCGATGCGTATACGACTTTGACGATGACGCAACTATCTCCCCTTTTAACACATTTACAGGAAGGATACTTACACTTATATTGTTTTTTTTCACTGCACAACCGCTCTCAATTCAATTATTTATTATACCGCACTCTTATAAAATGTATTTTACTAAATTCAGAGGTAAATTATCAAACTAGAGAAATGGAATGTATTTGCTTTCAATAAACACATTTAATATAATCTTGAATCATACAATACATGGGGGTGTAGCTCAGCTGGGAGAGCGCATCGTTCGCAACGATGAGGCCGAGGGTTCAAATCCCTTCACCTCCACCAAATAAAATATTATTTCTTAAACTTTTTCAGCGCTTCCTGCGCTTCTTCACGGATTTCAGTTTTAGGATCATTTGCCGCGATATATTCAAACGCAGCAATAACACTTTTATCCCTGAACTCGCTTAAGGACCAGATAGATTGCAGCCGCATTAACGGATTCTCGTGCCTCAATCCTTCGCGGAAAACTTTAATACCAGAATCATCACCTAGGTCTTTCAATACATATGCCGCTTCCCAGCGCACATCAAAATCCGTGTCTTCCAACATTTCTTTTATACTCGGAACGATGATATTCATTTTCATTTCACCCAATACTTTGATTACAACCTGCCGGATTGTAGGGTCAGGGTTTTTTAGTAATAACAATAGTTTTGGTATGATAGACTCATCCGCCACCATTGCAAGCTTCTCCGCAGCGACCCATCGGTTGCTTACTCTCTTATCCTCTAGTGCTTTTAATAATATCGGAACTGATTCCTTACATCCCAGCTCCGCCAACGCAACCGCCGCCTCCCACCTTACATTAAGATCATCATCCGACAACGCTTCCTTCAGGATAATAACAACCTCTTCATCACCAATCTCCAGAAGTTCCCGCACAGCGGTCCACCGCGTATTTGGCGTACCGTATTTTAGATGATCCTGTAATCTCGCAACATTTTTTTTATCAGTATTCTCTGTCATTACCAATCACTCACCTTTCCTGAAGCATTTGAAGAAAGCATTCACTTTTGTAATTCAATCTTCAATTCATTAATTAAGTTAACAATATTTTCTGATCTCACCGGTTCCAGTGACCCAAGCCCGCAACTCGGTGTTATGATTATATTTTCCATTATAATATCTTTATCAATTCCTTTACTTGCTAATACTTCAATCCCGTGGTTGATCCTTTGCTTAAGCTCAACTACAGCATCAGCAATAACATCGTTATTGCTCGGCACAATACCCCATGCCAGCTTCCTTCCGGAAGTAATAAACTCTGCCAGTTTGCTTTTATATAATAACAAAGTTTCAAAATAATTATAAGCATCAAAACTAAGCACATCTATTGATGTGTCCATCAGGATTGACCAATCAGTATTTCCACAGCAATGTATCCCCACCTCAACATCGATCTTGTGCAACGCGTCCGCGATTTCGTTGATACACTTAACCACAACCTCCCTCGAGACCGGAACATACGCGGAACCAAAGGCTGACAGATACGGTTCATCAATAAATGCAAGAATCCTTGAGTCAGGCATATTCTTACGGACAAATCCCACCTGCCACAGAGCTTTCATCAACAACCCTTTAACCAGAACATCTGAATACTGTTCGTTATGAAGTATAGACTTACCGGTTTCATCCGTGACCGTAAGCCCAAATGATACAGGCCCTGTCACTTGCACTTTAATTTTATGAAACTTCTTATTACTATAAAGTTTTAAAACATCAATTACAGAATATATCCCCGCAGCATAATCTTGTGATATACAAAACTTATCAATATCATTATCAATAACTGCTTGATAAAACCGTTCGTATTCCTCCGGCAGATTTTCTTTTGACATATCCACATAAACAACCTGTTTTTCCTGATTAAGTATCACCCCGGGCAACCCTTCGGAATATTGAATATACATACTCTCCCGGAAATTACGTTTTGGCAACTGCAACAGAAAAGGTATATCAAAACCGTTAACCACAATCTCCGCCGCACGGACAGGATCCGTATGTGGCAAACTACCAATACCGGTAGTGATAACATTTTTTGTTTTCATAAAAATATATATTAACTCTTAATGCTTCAAATCCACATCAATACGGTCAAGCCGCAGGTTCAATCCTGCGAGGTCCTGATTAGCCTTCAGTAACTCTTCATTTATAGTAGATATGCTATCCGTTTTTGTGGCGTACTGAGGAATCACCATTAAATCCTTTTCTACTACCACACTTTTTTGTTTCACACCTTCCGGTGAATGTAATTCACCCGAAAAAGTTATCCTAATATTCACCTGTCCTGTATATAACGCTGATGGCTGGAATAACCAGTTAACCTTTGCAGCCTCACGAGCGCTTAAATCATCAATCATCTGTTTTACAGAACCTTTTTGCAGGTCCAAACTCTTATCAGGTAAAACTTCCATTGTAGCTATGACATTACGCAATAACCCATCATCCGTTGCGTTCTCAACGTCGCATACAAGCGTAAACTGCTGTGCGGAATATATTTTTAACGGACAACTAACGGCAATATTAAAAGCATCACCGATATTCATTGCAGGTTTGTGCAACCCATAACAAATCGCGTACTTAACGCTTTTATAAGAATCAACTTTAACGGGTTCCCAAAACACTGCTACTCCGCTGTCAGGAGTAGCTAATGCGTTTGGACTAAACCCTCTACCCTTCAGTAACTTTACATCCCAGTAAGAATCGTACATACGGTTCCAATTAGAAAAAACTATTCGGTCCGGAGATTTATATTCATAGATTTTAACAGTTGCGAGGCTACATACTGCCGGTGTACGTATATTATCAAACGCGTACCAATAAGTCGGAACACTTTCACCCGTGAATTCAGTATCAGTAGTAACCGCACCGTAGCCTGGAACAGAGAACGGCGTTCCGTCATTACTCCCAAGCATTGTATCAAGCAGGATTCTCATCCCAACAGTATGTGATTTACTACCACTGTTATACACAACATATTCTACTCTAACACTATCCTCTCTGCCTGTGGTAATACCTTCAACTAACGTTAGTGTTTGAGTAATATTAAGGTCCTCATAACCCCAGGCGAACTCCATACGTTTTTGCGAACTTGTCTGTCTAATAATACTGCCGTTAGTGTTACCAAATACAACATTTTTCCCATCAAGTTTCAGTGTAGAATAAGAAGTAACTTCACCAAACCGTTCAAATAGCAGTTTTTTATTATCATCCGTTTTTATTAAAGGATCACCTTGTGTTGTGGATACCACAAACCTACCGTTCTCGCTATTAACTTTCAACCTAAGATACTGGTTAGTAATATCTTTTGCTGAAGCTGAATTGCTGTATATACACAGAAGTAATATAACCGCCAGGCATCGATACAATGACCGCAACGCTTTTTTTTTGTACACTGTTGCCATATTATTAATCACTGTATGGACTTAACTTTATTTTCGTACAACCGCAAGTCCATTTCTTTCTTGATAAGTTCATCTTCTTTTTTCTGAAGGATAGACTCTTTTTCTTTCAATTTAACCGATTTTGTTGATAACAACATATCCTTTTCTGCAAGAAGTTTACTGCGTACCTCATCTTCCGCACGATTCTTTCCTAGTAATTCCAATTCGTTCAATTGTTGTTTCAGTTCTTTACATTCCAGATCTTTCTGGATAAACATATTCTTAACTTTCTCTAATTCATCCAGCGGGACATTTGTTGTACCCGTACTTAGAACTACAGCATTTTGTTGTACGACAACAGCATCGTTAAGAAGAACATTATATTCATTCTTAAGTTTGGCATACTTCAATCCCAGCATGATTGACGCTATACTGAAGACTATTGCCGCAAACACTACAAAATACTGTGCGATAGTTTTCATGGTAACCTATCCTTTATCAAAATTAAACAACTGCCGTTACTTCTGATTTGTGTATAGGACGTACACAGATACTGCCATTACAAAAAACACAACCAGTACTATTATCCAAGGAAAATTTGCTTTAAATATTTCCAATGCTGTCCCGGGTACTTCTGTTATGCTGCTTCCCTGTTTATCTGTTAATTCTTTTTGCATATTTTGGTTTTTAGCCATTATTTTTTCTCCCATTTAAGTAAATTAGTAACTTTAGCTAGCGTACTCCCATCCTTAATTTCTTTCCGTAAACGGTTTTCGTGTTCCAAAACATTCATTGCGCGGTTTGCAATCTCAACGACATCATTTTTTGGCAATACAATCACCCCGTCATCATCACCTATAACCCAATCCCCGGGAGAAACCTTTATTCCGCCAATTATCAACGGAACGTTAATCTCTCCATACCCTTTTGGTTCTCCTGCATTTGGCTGCACAGTTTTCGTAAATATTGGAAGTTTAATTTTAACAATATCCATAGTATCCCTCACCGCTCCGTGCACAATAACACCTGCGAGTTTACGGGTAACAGCACTTTGAGTTGCCAATTCTCCCCAGACTGCAGGACCAACACCGCCGGTATCGACCACTAAAACATCCCCTTCATTTGCCAGATCAATTGCCTGTACGGGTTTTGCCCAATCTCCCGGTAACGTACTGACTGTAACCACAGGACCGACAAGTTTAGTACCTTTAACCAAAGGATATACCCCTGTGAGTGCCGGTGCGCGATGCATCGCATCAGAAACATTAGCAGCGGATACTACATTTAATACTTCCCGAACATTATCCAATCCCGCTCTCTGGTAATACACATTTTTTACACTAGTTTTTGTACGTATAGCTTTCAATAATTTTTTTACTTCGTCAGCAGGACACGCGGATTTCGTAATTGCCCCGCCTACTATAAGGATATCCGCTCCGGCACGTACAGCCTCTGCAATATTTGCGCTGTTAATTCCTCCGGCAACTGCTACAGGTAAAGACGTTATTTTACGTACGTCCTTCAGAAACCCAAAATTAATTTTGCCTTTCATTTGTTCATCAATCGGTATATGCAAACCAATAATATCAACTCTCAGTTTTTCCAATTGCTTTACTCTTGTAGAAATATCCTTAACTTCAATCATATCAGCCATAACTTTAGCACCGTAATTACGGCCGGCATTAACACTTTCTTTGATTGTTTCATCGCTAGCACAGCCCAGCACTGTAACTACGCCCGCTCCGGCTTTTACTGCCATCTCGACTTCTATCCGCCCTACATCCATAATTTTTAGGTCAGCAACAATACATTTTTGCGGAAACTTTTTGTGTAAAGCACGAATTATATCCAACCCAGCACTTTTGATCAACGGCGTTCCGGCTTCCAACCAGTCAATACCAGCACCGTCAATTTCTTCCGCAAGCTTCAGTGCACGGTGAGTATCAACAAAATCTAAAGCTACCTGAATAATTGAATGTCCCATGTCCCCTGCTTTGTATTAACCAAACACCACTTGTTTTCTTAACTGCTGCGTTGTATTTCTTAACCTACGGCTAAGCGATAAGGTCATCATTCTCAGAAAATGCACACCAAAGACCGGTGTTTTATCAATTAACAAATTCAAATCACTTGCCATAATTTTAATCACTTGAGTTGCAACTACCGCTTCCGCAGTTGCCGACCTTGGTTCCGCATCTATCATAGACAATTCGCCAAGAAGTTCATTTTGTGAAAGTGAAGTTATTGTTTTCCGTCCGGGATTCATATCCTTCCATATCTTTATACTACCCGCCGCAATAATAAACATTGAATCACCTGGATCGTTCTCCTTAAACAACAACTTCCCGGCTTCATAATTTTCAATATTAGTTATTGACGCTAACAATATCAAATCATTTTCTTTCAATCCTGGAAAAGCACCGCTTTTTTTTAAAAAATCTACTACATTATCCATAATACTATCCGCCTCTCTTTATAATTTTATTAATAATATTTAATTCACTTTTCACCAATTATTTGTGTAACAATTTGACGTTTTCTTTCACGGTTGTCCATATCAACAAACACGATCTGCTGCCACACGCCTAGTACCAATTCAGAATCAACTATTGGAACCGTTAATCCCGGCCCAATCAATGATGCACGCAGATGCGAATGCGCATTACGATCAGAATGAGTAACATTATGCTGATACTCCTGCCCGTTTTTTGGTGCAACCCGTTCCATCAACTTCTTAAAATCAGACACCAACCCCGGTTCGTATTCAATGGTTGTCACCGCACCTGTAGCTCCCGGGATAAACACTGTTACAGTACCATTTTTTATACCTGAACTTTTAATATTGTCGCTAACCTCAGCGGTGATATTTATGATATCCACCTCTCCTTTAGTATCTACAGTAATATTAGATGTAACAACTGCCATGTACGCTTCCTACTTTCCAACAAATTCTTGTTGCTGAAATAATTCTACTGTATTTCTCAGCAATAAGACCGTAGTTACCGGCCCCACTCCACCCGGTACAGGGGTAATATATCCAGCTACATTTTTGACTTCATCAAATTCAACATCCCCAACCGTTTTCATCTTAGGTTTACCTTTTTCGTTAAGTACAGTATTTCCTTTTTCATCAAGTACAGGAATACGGTTAATTCCAACGTCAATAACTATCGCCCCGGGTTTCACCATATCTTTTCTAATCAAACCAACCTTCCCGCAAGCTACTATGAGAATATCTGCACGCAAAGTATGCTGTTTTAACCCAACTGTTGCTATGTGGCATACCGTAGTGGTAGCAGATTCCGTTGCGGAGGACAACAAAAACAATGCCGCTGGTTTTCCTACAATTGCGCTATGCCCGACAACCACAGCTTCTTTTCCCTTCAACGGAATACCCAGAGAATTAATTAGTTCAATGACTGCCATTGCAGTACAAGGCGCAATTGCAGCGTTGCCAAACAACAATCTTCCCATATTTGCGTAAGTTACGCCTTCAACATCTTTTTCAGCTGCAATAACCTGTTGAACTTTAGCAGTATCCATCCCTGAAGGCAACGGCATCTGTAGTATAATACCCGATATTTCATCTATTACGTTTAAACCCTGAATGTATTCAACAACCTGTTTCTCTGTACTCTCTGCGGGTAATGAATGAAGCTTATACTCAATCCCTACTTCCTCACAACTTTTCTGCTGGTTTTTGATATACACCATTGACGCAGGGTTTTCACCTATCTGTACGGCTGCTAGCAATGGGCCTTTTTTCCGTGAGGCCTTTAATTCATTTATCTTAACAATTAATTCCTTTTTAATTTTAGCAGCTACGCTCTCCCCATCAATCAAAACTGCTGGCATTGTATAACACCTTTCTCTAATGTATGTGACATTTATTATAATAGTTAATTATAGCAAATTAACTATTATCTATACTATATATATACCTGCTAATTTTATAGACACGACGGCAATGATATTTATTAAATGTTCTTGACAACCCTAATCAAATTTATATATCATTTTATACATATAAAGACTATCTTCATATATAAAAATAATCAATATATTTGGCAAAAGGATAACTACATGAAAAAAGCATTAATGCCGTATGGAAAGTTTCCAGATGAAAATGTAAAACATTCTCATGCCGTACATTTTTATTCAACCTTAAACGAACAAATAAAACTTATAACCAAATATTTTACATATGGCCTGAGCAACGATTTCAAATGTATCGTTATCCTGAAAAGCGAAAAAATATCAGTTTTGAAATCACAACTCAATAAAACATGCCCTATGTTATCTGCTTCACTTGCCAACGGCCAACTTGTAATCATGCCCTCAAATAGATTTTATATACGCAACAACAAATTTGATCCTCCCAAGGTACAAAAATTTATTTCTGTCTTATTAAAGCGCAGCATGTATAACAAATATAGAGGAACTTTCATTATATTTGAGGTAGACAACGATATTTTTGATAATATAAGCAAGACAACAATATCTCACCGCGAGAACGTTATCTCAGAATTGCTTGAACAAAAAAACACATCGATGATTTGCCAGTATGACAGGAAACATATGCGTCCCGATCTCTTATTTGAAGCACTACGCACACACGAACATATCATTACGGGCATCGAAATGTATCCTAATACCAATTATATTAAACCTAATCAATACTCAAAGGTTGTAACCCCATTGTATAACTTTGAAGAAACGTTAAATAACATAGGCAACAACGCAAAACTTATGAATTCAATAGTAGAACAACGCAACCATCTGGAAGAAATAATTGAATTAACACCGCTTATCGTAGTAGGAATGGACTGCAAAACGAATATCACAATGTTCAACTCCGCAGCTGAGGATATAACAGGTTATAAACGCGAAGAAATCATTGGTAAAAAGTATTTCTCTATTTTTATACCCAGAATATTACGTGATAAAGTTTATAAAGTATTCACAGCACTTTTGAAACTTGACCCGAAATCAGAGAATATCCGTAAAAAGTTCCCCAAATCATATGAGAACCCGATTTTATGCAAAAACGGTGACGAGCGTACAATTTTATGGAGCAATTCCGTTATCTATGAAGAAGGCAAGGTCAAAGAAGTTATTTCGATCGGAACAGATATAACCGAACGTATTGAATTATTAAACAAATTCCGTGATTCTGAATCCAAGTACCGTCTACTGGTAGAACACACAAACAGTTTTGTTTTTGCATTAAATCCCCGTTGTAACATAACTTTTTGTAACCAAACTAACATAAAAACAGGCTATACTCCGGAATTAATCAAAGGAAAAAAGTTTACGTCATTCCTACACCCTGATGACCGTAAAGCTTTTTTACTCGTTTTCAATAAAGTTCTAAGCTCGCATACTTCACACAATATTGAATTCCGGTGGTTAACCAAAAAAGGCAATGTCCTGTATTTTGAAACAGCACTTAATCCGGCTCACTTGAACAACCATACATTCTCCGTTTCGGGTATAAGTATGGATATTACATCTCACAGACTAATGGAAACTGAACTACTCAAATACCGTAATATCGTTGAGACAGCACCGCTGGGCGTAATTTTTTCTAACACACGACATAATATAAATTATGTAAACACACATACTTTAAAATTATTTGGTTATAACAAAATGGAAATATTAAAATTACGATGCGCAGATCTTATATCGCCGAGTGAATACAAACGTTTTGAAAATAACATTTATCCTGAAATGGAAAAAGGCAACTGGGCAGGTGAAATACTAATGCGTAAAAAAGATGGTTCAACTTTCCCAGGATACAACATGTGTTTTGTTCTCCGCGATAAGAGCACTAATGAGATAATAACCAACTGCAATATAATCACTGATATGAGCAAGGAACACGACAATACCAGAGAGAAAAATGAACTCCAAAACCTATTATTCCAATCACAAAAAATGGAAGCTATCGGCCGCCTGGCAGGTGGAATCTCGCATGATTTCAATAACCTCCTTACAGGCATTTTGGGAAACGCACAGTTTATCCTGAAAACAGCAACGATTGATGGTAATATAAAAGAATGTGTCGATATTATAATCAAACTTTCCCAGCAAGCATCTCATCTCTCACGCCAATTACTCGATTTTGCACGCCAACAATCCGATAAACCTGAAACGATGAAACCATTCGACACTAATTATCTCATTATCAAACTCAACAGGCTCTTATCTCACAGTATAAACAAAAATATTGATATAAAACTCAACCTGGACCAAACACCGGCAATTGTAATTGGCAACGAAGTCCTCTTAGAACAAGCATTGCTAAACATCTGTATAAATTCACAAAACAGCATGCTTTCCGGAGGTAAACTCAATATACGAACATCAAAAATAACCTTACGTTCTGTGCCAGTAGCATTACAACACACTAAAGAACATCATAGTGATGTTTATGTACAGATAGATATCACCGATACAGGCAAAGGCATGACACGCGACATAATAGACCGCATTTTTGAACCATTCTTTACCACTAAAGACATCGGGTACGGTGTCGGGCTGGGTTTATCTTTGGTTTACAGTATTATAAAGAAACATCACGGCCATATAGAAGTCAACTCAGCACCCGGGAAAGGTTCTACATTCACAATTTACCTCCCTGCAACTCAGGAAAAAACAGTCACTGAAAATGATTCTGAAACCAAAACTCAGCAAGTATATACGGGGATACGAAGTAAATCCAAAAAACCTAACGTAATGGTGATTGAAGATGAAAGCTATATACTCGATTTATGCACAAAAATATTCCCAAGCAGAGGATTTGGGTTAATTACCTCAAACGATCCTGTAGATGCAGTAAAGAAATACCGGCACTCCTGGGAAAAAATCGATATAGTGATACTTGACATAATAATGCCAAAGAGGTCAGGGCAATGGGTGTTTACTCAATTGAGAAAGATAAACCCAAGCGTAAAAGTTATCATATTATCGGGATATAACTCAAAAAGTAATTATATCAACTGGATCCAAAAAAACAAGGTACCCTTTATCTCAAAACCATTTGATATAGACGAGATGATCAATAAAATACAATCTATAATAGGGTGATAACTTTACTGTCTCCACAAAGGAGACATAGTTCTGAGCTTCTCCACAACCCTGGGTAATGTATCTAAGAGATAATCAACTTCTTCTTCTGTATTATCATGCCCAAACGAAAAACGTATTGTTCCTTGTGCAATTAACGGTTCCACACCCATTGCGGTAAGAACATGTGAAGGTTCACTACTTCCTGCGGTACACGCAGAACCCGATGATGCAGCAATCCCTGTACTTTCATTATCCATAGCCAATAAAAGAGCTTCGCCCTCTACATATTTGAATGCGATACTGCTGGTATTGTATAACCGTTCAGCGTGTATGCCATTAATCTCAGACTGAGGTATACGCTCAAGTATCCCAGTTTCAAACTTTTCACGCAGTAACGATATACGCGAACACTCAAGTGTATATTCTCTCATAGCGATCTGTGCTGCAGCACTCATTCCCGCAATACAAGGAACATTCTCAGTCCCCGCACGGTAGTTTGATTCATGATGCCCGCCATGCAATAACGCATCGATAGTCAATCCTTTACGAATATATAACATCCCTACGCCTTTTGGACCATAAAACTTATGAGCGGATATACTCAGAAGATCAACCCCCAGGTCATCAACGTCAATCCTCACCTTTCCAGCTGTCTGCACAGCATCGGTATGAAACGCAATATTTTTATTTTTTAGCATTTTCCCGATACTTTTTATAGGTTGAATAACCCCGGTTTCATTATTCGCATGCATTATAGAAACAAGTATTGTATCTTCACTTAACGCGGTTTCAAGTTTCTTTATGTCAACCACGCCGTTACGATCTACTGGTATGTAGGTAACAGAATAACCGAAATTCTTCCTTAAGTACTCGCAGGTATTAAACACTGCGTGATGTTCAATACTCGAAGTTATGATATGCTTTCCGCGTTTACTGTTTGCCATAGCAAAACCTTTAATTGCAAAATTATCAGATTCTGTCCCGCCACTGGTAAACACAATATTTTGTGGATCATCCGCGGAAATAAACCGTGCCATAACAATCCTCGCATCATCGATGACTGCACGGCTTTTTTGTCCAAAATAATGAATACTTGAAGGATTACCATAATGTTCCGCGTAATATGGAATCATTGTATTGACAACTTCCTCCCGTACACGCGTTGTAGCGTTATTATCCATGTAGATACGTTTCATTTAATAAGCAGTATCTCAGTAGATACAATCCTTCAATCGTCTTTTATTGATTATATACATTTTTCCGTGTTCAATTCGTATGCATCCTATATGCTTGAATTGATTCATAACTTTTGTCACAAGTTCACGTGAACTCCCTACAAGATCCGCAATATCACGGTGTGAGAGTTTAACATTAATCTCAATACCTTTAGCAGTTTTATTCCCATACTTTGTTGAAAGATCAAGCAATGCCACCGCTAACCTCCCTGCCGTATTTTGAAATACAAGATTTTTTATCTGTTCATCCGCTTCCCGCAACCTAGCAGACATAGTTTGCATAAGATTAACAGTTATCCGCGGGTAATTACTTATAATTTTTTCAAACGCTTTTTTGTAGAATACCAGTAATTCACTTTCTACAATAACTTGCGCGCTTGCTGAACGGTACGGTTTATCCAGTTCTGCCATCTCACCAAAAAAATCGCCTTCCTTAAGTATAACCAAGGTTTTATGTTCACCCACAGATGAACGCTTAAATATTTTTACAAGCCCTTTTATAATTACATAAAAAGCATCACCTGTTTCTTGCTCAGAAAAAACTGACTCCCTAGCCTTAAACTTCTTAATTACACCGAGTTTACTCAACCTCTTCAACTGCTTTTTATTCATCCCAGAAAACAGAGCGACTTTTGACAAAATACTTGTTACCATAACAATTTTTAACCTCCGAATAACACTTTGTTATATTACAGCAATTATTTCTCTAATACTTTTTTTAATTCATCAAACAAATCTGACAGCTTAACTTCAGCCTGTGTTGCGTTATTCATATCTTTCATTTGTATAACACCTCTTGTGTGTTCATCTTCTCCATAGATCAAGACAGCCCTTACTCCTAATTCATTAGCATACCGCATCTGTGCTTTCATACTTTTACTATCATAGAATTCGGTATATACATTAAATCCTGAATTTCTAATATCCCTCGCTAATAACGATATTCTAGACAACACTTCTGTACTACCCGCTGCGATAACGGATATACAATTATCGCTTTTATCCGTACTGGTTTGTTGCTGAGACAAAAGAAAGGATAAACGGTCAACACCAAACGCTAATCCTACTGCCGGCACTGCAGGCCCGCCGAGTTCGGCTACCAACCCGTCATACCTACCTCCTGCTGCAACTGCATCCTGAGCGCCAAGTTTTGCGCATTTTATCTCAAATACCGTGCGGGTATAATAATCTAAACCGCGGACAAGTTTTGGGTTCACGCTGAACTCTACACCGCTTTTTTTCAGTAACGATGTGGTTAATTCAAAATGTGTTTTACATTCATCGCACAGATATTCCAAAGTTGATGGTAGATTACCAATTTTTCCGGCATCAATTTTGCAGTCAAGCACACGTAATGGGTTCCGTGTAATACGGTTTTTACAATCTCCGCAGAGTTGCGGCCCATAACTTATTAGAGTACTTAATAACGCTTCGCGGTACTTTGGACGGCACTCTTTGCAGCCTAAACTGTTAAGTTCGATCCTTATTTCACCGTCAAGTTTCAGTGTTTTCAGGATATCATACCCAAGCATGATTACTTCCCAATCACCGTAAGCGGATGTCACACCGAATAGTTCAGCCCCTACCTGATAAAACTCGCGGTAACGCCCCGCCTGTGGGCGTTCATAACGGTACATTGAACCACGATAAAACTCGCGATTAATTTTCCCGGGTTGAAATCTTTTATGTTCAATCATCGCGCGTACCACTGCAGCAGTCCCTTCCGGGCGTAATACCATCCACCGTTCTTTTTTATCTTGAAAAGAATACATTTCTTTCTCAACAATATCCGTAGTATCTCCTATTGATCGTATAAACAGTTCACGGTGTTCAAACACAGGCGTAATAATTTCTTCGTATCCCCACCGTTCAAAGACTTTACTCGCGATTGACTCCACTGTCCTGTGATTAACAACTTCTCTGCCTAATATATCACGGGTTCCCCGTGGCGCATTAATAATATCCATCTTTACATCCCATCCATTATCACAGTTTAGATAAATAACCTGTTACCGTATTATACAACTCTTTTAGCCTAACCTCAGCTGAAACATTATCACTTGCAGGAGGATGTTGCACTTCAAGCATATATGCATTCTCAAAAACACCTCTTTGCAAAGCATTAAATACATTTTCCCATTTAATATCACCGGCATTCAATGTCAAATGACGATCACGTCCAGTACCTGAATTATCTGATAAATGAGTAGTCACAATCAAACCCTTGAACCCATCCACCCATTCCTCAACACTTTTACCCTGCCACAACCATAAATGTGACGTATCAACACATACTTTTACATATTTATTCTTTACTGCAGAAATAATCTCTTGATAATTATGAATATTACCAGCAAGATTATCGGGTAATAACGTTTCAAACGCCAGTGTTACATTGCACTTATCGCAGACATTGTAGAGAATATCTACCGACTTAATTATTTGCTTAACCCTCGCGGCTTTTTTTTCAGGATCATATAGTTCACTAGCATCCTTTGAAGTCCAGTTTGACGGATGCACTACCATCACTTTACCGCCAAAACCTGACAAAACATTTATTGCGTACTCAAACTCAGACATTGTAGCACGGTGTTGAGTTTCATCTAACGCAGAAAAATCGTTATTTCCAAAGAACGGCGAATGCATAGTTTCAACTTCTACGCCATACGTTTTTAGGCTTACCTCCAACTCCTTGATTTGCTCCTGCTTATGATAATCAAAATGCCTGTCCGGTGTGTTCGCCCATATTTCTATTTTTTTAAACCCAGCCTCAGCTATCACTCCGATACGTTCTGACAGTTTACTTCCTGCGTAGTAATACGTTGACAATCCAGGAGTATTTATTTGTTTATTCATACAACAACTCCATAATTCAATAATTCCGGTGCAAGTATTACATTATCAATATAATGTATGGTATTAATCCCTATTTTTTTTGCGGTCATGATAAACTCTTTACAATCATCTATGTATACCACATCTTCCGGCCGGCAGTTAATGTCTTTAAGAACAAACTCATAAATCCGGGGATCAGGTTTTACGCGTTTTAATCCGAATGATGTATAACACTTATCCAGCTTTTGCAGGATAGGATAGTTAGCCATAAAATATTCATAATGTAGTGCATCCGTGTTAGATAATAGGTAGAGTTTAATTCTTCCGGACAATTTATTAATTACACTTTCCGCATCAGTATTCAGCCAAAATATATTACCCCATATCTGCTTGAATTCATTTAACGATATCTTTAACCCGAACTTTATACTAATCTTGTTATAAAACTCTTCCGGTTCAATCTTTCCAGTATCAAATTCATTCTTTAACCCTGCCTCAAATATATATTTTCCGTACTCTTCAGAAGTATGACCGGTAAGAGCTGCAAACTGTGAGAGGCTTTTTTGATGGTCAAAATACAATATTACATTACCTAAATCAAAGATAACAGCTTTTATACTATTCATCACTTCATTCCTACCGAACGGTCGATTATCAGTGTCCATGCATATTCTTTATTATACTTACCGTCTACTGCGTATTGATAATCATATTTCCCGGGTGATAATTTCAGTTCCGTCTCCCACGCACCTGATTTATTTTTAGTGAACTTACTTTTGCCTATCTGCCAATTATTGAAAGAACCAACTAAATCCACGCGTTTTGCGTTGGGATAATTGCACATAAACCGCACATGCTGCGCGGCAATCTGAGGCGGCAACGCTCCTACTGGCAGTTCACTATTCTCGGGAGGTATCTCAATACTAACCTCAGCGCTTTTCTGAACTTCATTTTCCTGGATAGCAGTATCTTTCTGTTGAATCTCAGTGGCTGTTTCCTTGATAGCGTTTACTGTAACCACTTTTAGTTTACCATCTTCTAACTTGCTAACCTCAAGATCCACCGGCGGTTCAGGATCTTTTTTTCCATCGACAATAAACTGATAACTATACTTACCTTCAGTTAATATCTGATATCCCACCCACACACCATTTTTACCTTTTTTCAATTGTTTACGCATAGGATCCCAGCTGTTAAAACTGCCGACGAGACTTACACTTGATGCTTTTAGGTCGGTATAAACAAACTTAACACCAAAATTTGGGACAAAGAACGGCTTTTGATGCTGCGCATTCAAAGTACCGGTAAGAACCATTATAAATATGAATAATTTTAGTACAACTGATATCCTTGACTTCATTTACTTTTTTGTTCTAACACCCCAGCAACATATGACACAATTTTTTGCGCAAGCGCGTACTTATCAATATTTACAACGCGTTCCTTTTTACCAGTTGACGTTATTATTACCACGCTTGTGTCATTGGAACCAATCACTTCCGCGGTATTCGCAACTATTAAATCCAAATTTTTTTTCTTTAACTTCTGCACCGAATTATTAACAAGATCTTCAGTTTCGAGCGAGAATCCCACTACGACCTTATCAGCCTTATTGGCTGCGAGTTCAAACAATATATCCCTATTCGGTACGAGCATTAGCTGTAACCCGTCTTTTCCGGATTTAATCTTTGACCTCACAACTTTATCTGCACGGTAATCAGACACTGCAGCCACAGAAATAAATACGTCTGCTTCAGTAAAATATTTGTTACAGGCATCATACATTTGTTCCGCAGAATCTACGGTAACAACCTTATCCACCGGCGGAGTGGACTCCACAGTCGCGCCTTTCACGAAAACAACGTTAGCACCGGCATATTTCATTGCCACTGCCAGAGCAGTACCCATCTTCCCGGTTGATGCGTTTGTTATATACCGCACAGGATCTATATATTCGCGTGTTGCACCTGCCGTGATTAGCACAGTCTTCCCATACAATATTTTATTGTCATACTCACGTGTAAGAGTATCAACTACAGCACTTACAATATTATCAATTTCCGCAAGATGGCCAATACCTGTATACCCTGAAGCAAGCATGCCTTTCACAGGATTTACAAAAATAACATTTCTTGATTTAAGCTCAGTAATATTTCTTTGGGTAATGATATTATTATACATCCCGTCATTCATAGCAGGCGCTATAATAACCGGCACCTTTGCCGCCAGTACAGTACAAGTCAACAAATTATCCGACACACCAACCGCAAGTTTATTAATAGTATTCGCAGTACAAGGAGCTATGACAACAACATCAGCACTTTTTGCGAGTGCCACATGCCCAGCTTCCCAGTTATCCGCATCAAACATTTCAAGAAAAGCTTTTTCCCCGGTTAAAGATTGAAACATCAACGGCGTGACAAACTTCCCGGCAGAAGGCGTGAGCACACACCTTATCTTCAACCCAAGCTTCATCAACCTCCGTGCGAGTTCCGCAGCCTTATAAGCAGCGATACTCCCTGTTATACCAAGAACAACTGTTTTACCTTTAACACTCTTTATCACTTCTTTTTCTTCTCAGTTTTAGATTTTGCCTTACCCTTTTTTCCATCCTTCTTACCGCTTACTTCTTTTTTCTCTTCTTTCTCAGTTTTCTTAACATCTTTAACCGCAAGTAATTCCTGTGCAGCAGTCATAGCAGCGGAAACAACTTCTTCAGTTTGTGCCTTCAATAACTTCTGAATATCTTCACGTGAAACCTTTTTTGAAAGAACGTCAGTCATTGCCTGGGTAATAAAATCACGTACATCCTTGCGGTTACCTGCAGCATCTTCTTTGCGTTTAAGCTCTTTGCTCCAATACGCTGCCAACTGCACAAGTTCATACCTGTTAATATCCGTCTTTGACAATAAATCTTCTAAAACCAATTCTTCTTTTGTTGCCATACTTTTGTAATTTCCCCTTTTTATTAATCTAAACTATTTACCAATCAACTTTTTTATTATCTCAACCTGCCTTTGAACCTTCAACCTTTCCGCCGAAATAATAGAACCGATTTCTTTCACTGCATCTTCTAATTCATCATTTTCTACTGCGTATCCGTATTTTCTGACAAACTTAAATTCCCATTTTGCTTTATTTACACGTTTTCGTATAATATTCTCACTATCCTGCTTCCTTGCTTTTAAACGTTTACGCAAAGTTGATAGCGACGGCGGTAATACAAATATTAATACCGAATTACTAAAATTCCTGCTAATCGCCATCCCGCCTTGCACATCAATATCAAGGATGACATCCGTCCCGCTTTTTATAGTGTCAATAATAAACTTTTTTGGTGTACCATAATAATGTTCGTGTACTCTTGCCCACTCAATAAAGTCTGATTTCCTGACTTTTTGTTCAAATTCGGTTTCACTAACAAAAAAATATTCTTTTCCATTAACTTCACCTTGTCTTGACGGCCGTGTTGTGCATGAGATTGAATAGACAATGTTATCAGTTACTTCAAGCACTTTACTGCATAACGTTGACTTACCCACACCGGATGGGCCGGAGATCACAAATAGTGTTCCTGACTTTTTGTACATAAACATTTATTATATAATTAAATATATAAACCTGTCAAAAGATTACTACTAGAAGGGTAAACACTGAGACACTCAAAGCAATGATACTTGTCCACGGCGACAACATCAGTGCTTCAATAAAACCATTATTTGGGCTTTCAGCATTGTTCCCTATACTTTTTTTTGTACCCATTTTTGTTTTATTCACACTAGTTTGCTGTTCCACCTGTTCCCGTGTCAACAACAATGATTTTGTAACGTTCTCGAGTTCATTCTTAACTTGTTTCAACTCTTCATTCAATTCGCCAATTTGTTCCTGCTGCTGGACAAGAATAACAGTTTCACCTTTTTGATAATCCGTGCCCGCAGGTATCAAAGATTCAGCCTTGATTAATCGCATATCAAACTGGCGGTCATACTTAGAAAGCTCTAGCACAACATCCTCAAGCCTT
>Ga0265292_1001504_pt1 | contig 20345 bp, 12 predicted proteins | sample Munlanlewell296A_FD_189080 | JGI IMG/M metagenome (GOLD analysis project Ga0265292, IMG submission 189080) | Leachate microbial communities from a municipal landfill in Southern Ontario, Canada - Leachate well 296A | ecosystem: Engineered > Solid waste > Landfill > Unclassified | place: Canada... | reverse complement strand
ATAAACTTCCGCCGGTCTGCAATTTACCACCATCTTCCGCAGCTGTCAGGATATTACTGTAACTGGTATTATCCGGCATGCTGATGCTGACACCAGATTCGAACCCGCCGAGAAATTGAGGAGTTCTCGGTGTACCAGATTTTGTAATCCCCGACAGCGATGTTGCTTTCCCCATGAAGACCGGAGAACCGAATGTTTTTAATTTCCCCTGCGTATGACTCGGTCCGCCGATTGTATCCCCTGTTTCCCATGCAGCCGCAGACGCACTAGTGCCGCCGTAATAAGCGAACTTTGAGAAATTACTCGGTTTCATAATGATGGTAACAGTTTGCGTTGTTCCACCGAACGTTGCTGTCGCTGTAATCTGTTTCTTATTATCATCCAGCGCTGTGATGGTACCGGAGAACGTCCCTCCATTATACGATACTTCAGAAAAACCGGTTGTCCACGCAGGCGTTTCCCAAATTTTAGCACAAACCAAATTTGCCGCTGTCACTGCAAGCGTATACCGCTGCGTATTTTCATAATAGGAAAGCGAATTATCAAGCGCTTGTACTCCAACGCTCGACATTGTTTTTCCCCCCATGATCATCATGAGACTAAATCCAATCACCATGTATATCGAAGTTCTTCCCATAAAGCCACCTTATCGATTTCGTAAATTTCTTGCTACTAATCGCACCTGACGCCAAAACGCTTTTTGATATGCCTGTTCAGTTGAAGCAAAATACTGCGATAATGAATCTGCTGCGGCCAGATTTTCTACTTGGATGGTAATCTGCATATACTGGATCATGGCACAATTGGTTACCGGGCTTACAATCGAATCGCGAAACGCATCATAATATTTTAATTCGAATTCCGTCACTCCGAGATTGACTCCGACGGGAGTGGCATCGTTCTCAACCCGGTAGAGCAATCGATCGCGAGGATTTGGAGTAGCATCCGCTTCACTCACCGGGCCGACGTAATATGTGAGTGAATCTAGTAGACCGTCTCCCTGAGGATTGTCCACTGTGGGGAAATCGGTGTAGAATTTTATTTTGACCGAATCGGCATATCTGATGGATTGAGTGGGATCGGAAATTTTTGTTGGATCACTACAATAGCCGATTTTCTTAAAATCATATTCCAGCAGCCGGGTAATTTCCACCAGATTTTGCTGAACCAACAGGTCTCCCTGGTACATCTGAATTGTTTCTGATTGCGTCACATTAATTCGCAGAACCATTAACATCAGCGTGCCAAAAACCATCGTTGAGCCGATTAAATCCAGAATTGTCTGTGAGCCCATAATTCACCGAAAAAGATCAGCGGAAATACCAGTAACTGAATATTTGTTTAAACCGTAATGTTTCCGGCTGTGCCGGAGTCATAGAATAATCAACCAGATAATCACTAGTGATGTCCACGGTCACTTGTTTATTAAACGCTTTCGCCGATGTGGTGACAACACTTGAACCGGAAACAGTTATGTACGTCACCGTCACTCTTGTCTTAAAGATTGCAGAATGTTCCAGACTGTCGATCTTAGAATAATTATGATAGTCGTCAATATCATCGTAAAGATCTTCTGATGATTCCGACGCATCGGGACCGAATGAGGTAGAAGCAGAAAGGAAAGCGATATTCGTTGTACCGGAATCAACTGTGGCTTCATCAAATGCCATAGCAGATGACAGTTCAAGCATAGATGTCCCCAGTGACGTTGCCGTAATACGGTATTCTGCAATATCTTTTGTAAAACCGACATCCAGCGTTGTAGAGTTGATTGTCAGGATTAATCGTCCCATCAACATCAGCGCAAGAATCGTTAACAATGTTTGTCCGAGACCCATACGTTTTTCCGCAGAAATGAACTAAAGAAATGTATGCATTTCTTTTCATTCATAGCAATAGCAAATGGCTTAAAGTTTTTTAATTCTTTCCGTGATCACCGGCATGTTGTATCCCGAATTTCTAATGCTCAACTATGCCTCTACGATCAATTTTAAATGATCAATGTGTGAATCTTCATCGGTAACATTGCATCCGATGACCACATTAAGTATTTTGAATATCTCTACAACCAATACGGAATATAGTGTGCAAAAAAATATAGCAATTCTCGGATCTACCGGTTCCATCGGCACACAGACATTGGAAGTGATTGCAGGATTCCCGAACGACTTTAAAGTGAAATACCTTACAGGGAACAACAATATTTCGCTTCTTCTCGAACAGATTCGCCGGTTTAAACCGGATGGTGTTGTCGTATTTAGCGAACGATCAGCGAAAGAGGTGAAAAAAAATTCTCCCTCCACAGTGGAAGTATTGATGGGAGAAGAAGGATTACTGGAGATCGTTCAACGGAATAATGTAGATATTGTCGTCAGTTCGCTTGTCGGCTTTGCCGGACTGAAACCGACAATAAAAGCAATCGAATCGAAAAAAAAAATCGCATTGGCCAATAAAGAAACATTAGTAGTAGCCGGTGAGATTATTATGCCGCTGGTTGACAAATACCGTGTAGACCTGCTACCGGTGGACAGTGAGCATTCGGCAATCTTCCAGTGTCTGGTAGGAGAATTACCGAATAAAGTGGATAAGATCATATTAACAGCATCCGGTGGTCCATTCAGAACACGATTAAAAGAAGATTTAAAAAATGTCACCCTTGAGCAGGCACTGAAACATCCGAATTGGACGATGGGGAGCAAAATTACCATCGATTCTGCAACATTAATGAACAAGGGGTTGGAAGTAATTGAAGCACATTGGCTGTTCGGAGTTCCGTCCGAGCGCATCGAAGTTGTCATTCATCCACAATCTATCATCCATTCTATGGTGGAATTTGTTGATGGTTCCGTGAAAGCACAACTCGGCATTCCAGACATGAAAATTCCGATCCAATATGCACTAACCTATCCTTCCCGATCTTCGTCGAAATTTCCACGAGTACATTTCCCCACGTTAAGTGAAATGACCTTCTTTGAACCGGACGTTGAGCGATTTCCCTGCCTTCAGTTGGCGTTTGATGCATTGGATGAAGGGGGCACAATTCCGGCGGTTATGAATGCTGCCAACGAGGTTGCCGTCGCAAAATTCCTAAAAAACGAGATCGGATTTCTTGAAATACCGAAAATGATCTCCCGAATGATGGAAAAACATTCCAGTGTAGAGAACCCTTCACTGGAAGAAATTGTTGATGCAGATAAGGAAACACGGGCACTCTTACAATCATAAAAAGGCAGTATACAAAATGGAAACCATCAGCACCATACTTTATTTTTTGATTACCATCGGAATCCTGGTCTTCGTCCATGAACTCGGACACTTCCTTGCTGCAATATCCTGCGGAATGCGTGCAGATGTTTTTGCACTCGGCATGGGAAACAGGGTGATGGGCTGGAACAAACTCACCGGATTTACCTTCGGAAAATTGAAGGACGATCTTGAACTGAACGGCAATACCGATTACCGCGTCTCCGCTTTTCCGATCGGGGGATATGTGAAGATCTCTGGGATGATTGACGAGAGTCTGGACACGGAAATGGACAAGACCGAAGCACAGCCGTGGGAATATCGTTCCAAGCCGGTCTGGCAGCGAATGATCGTCATTTCTGCCGGAGTGATCATGAATATTCTTCTTGCCATCGGAATTTTCTGGGGAATCAATTACGTTCAGGGCGAATCATTCATGCAGACAACTGAGATTGGCATGGTTCTGAAGGATTCTCCTGCGGCAAAAGCAGGTATGCAGATTAGCGATAAAGTACTCTCCATCAACGGAAAGACGATAGCACACTGGGAAGCGATTCAGACTGCAATCTATGTCGATTTCCTCGGACAGGATATTACCATGGCGATCGAACGGAGCGGTACTCAACAAACCATCAATGTTCCCCGCAGCAATATTCCCGATGTTTCCGAAATGACATTCGGTATAATTCCAAATAACACCGAAGCAGTTATTAGCGATGTACTCTCCGGCCGGCCGGCGGAAAAAGCTGGCATGCTATCCAATGATATTATCGTCTCCATCAACGGTACGCCGGTATTCAATCAGGAAAATGTCATCACCGTAATTAGTGCCAATGCAGGAAAAGAAGTGGTTATCGAAGTAAAACGACAGAATGAAGTAAAGAAGATTCAAGTAACTCCATCGAATGAAGGAAGAATCGGGATTTCGGTTGGGAGCAGGTATAACGGACCGGTAGTACAAAAGCAGTACGGATTGTTCGAATCGTTCCCGCGCGGCGTTCGGCAAACGATCAGTGCAACAACATTATATGCACATTCCATCTGGCAGTTGATCGTCGGAAAAGTGGAGTTTACAAAATCTGTTGGGGGACCGGTGAAGATCGCGCAAATGGCAACACGCAGCGCCGAATCCGGTATCATCAGTTTTCTTGCTTTCACAGCGTTGCTCAGCATCAGTCTTGCGGTAATGAACATTCTCCCCTTCCCGGCGCTAGACGGCGGACATTTGATCGTTCTATTGTATGAAGCTATTTTCCGTCGACCCCTTCCCAATACCGTTCAGATCCGCATTCAACAGGCAGGAATGGCGATTTTACTCGCCTTTATGGTCTTTGTGCTCTATAATGATATTTTTGGATAGTGCACATCCGATCTAAAACCAGAAAACTTTATCAGTTCTAGTTCTGAGAAGCCGGTGATTTTCAACACACAGCACATTAAAAAATACTCTATTTTGCATGCAGCATTTGAGGAGAATCATAATGAAAAAATCAATGTTATTCGCTGTAGCGTTTATTTTGGTATTGAATGTTGGATACGGTCAGTCCATCGAAGTGATTCCGACAATCACAGAAGCGGATATCATCAACGCATCGGTTCTGGTAGACCCGCTCGCAGAGAAACTGAAAGTGATTGCGCCTTCGACATTCTCGCTGAATATCATTAATCGATCGGGAAAACCGGTGACGGCAAATATGGAATTGGAAGCGACGGTCACATTGGAAGAGGATAGAATTCCGGCGTCAATGTTCATTGGACCTGCAAAGACAAAAAAACCTTTCCTCATTCCTGTCGGTGGACGGCTTTTTACCAGCACCGATGCCGATGATCCTGCATCGGATATTGATATTCAGCATAGTGTGAATAATACTCTGAAGGAAAAATTGAAGAACAAGATCCTCGAACCGGAAAGCGGCGGACGTGTTCCTTCCGGACTCTATGAAATCCGAATTAAAATCACCGTTGCAACGGTCAGCGATTCTGCTGTTCAAGAAACCCCGATCGAAATCTACCGCTCCGTTAATGTTACTAATCCGACAACAACTGTTTTGGATGTACCGTTTACGAACGGATATATTTATCCGACTCCGTTCCCACAATTCCAGTGGACGTACGATACTCGTGCAGTTATAGTCACTATTTACGAACTTCGTCCCGAACATCAATCACTAGAAGATGCTATCGGTGCATCGGATCCATATCTTCAGGTACGAATTGACAGAAAGTTAACCGGAAATCTCAGTTCGTTCACTTATCCTCAAAGTGCAGCAAGCCGTCCCGGCATTGAATATATGCGCGGTCCGAGACAACTTGAGCGTGGAAAAATGTATGTGATCGTTCTGGATGGTGTGATGACCGCATTCGGGTACGAAGTTGAACCGCTCCGCACAATACGTTCGTTCGCAATTGCCGATCCTCAAGGACAAGTGATCATTAACGTACTTCAAACGGCTTTCGGAGGGGGCGATTATCAAAACACCATCAACTTCATTCAAGATCAAAATCTTCAGGTAAACGTGAATGGCATTACATTAAACGGCGTCACATTGAGTCCGCAGGACCTGCAAAAATTATTAATGGAATACAAAGACAGGATCGTTTCTGTTCGGTTCGAAGATTAAGGGAATGAAAGGAACTTACATGAAAATTTCTACACAATTCATCATCATACTCTTTCTCTCCTGTTCGATCGCAACAATCGTACCGGCGCAGAAGAAAAAGGCGATCGCCACTATCTTCAAACCGGTCGGCACAGTCGATTATAAGACCGGAGAGAAAGATTGGACAAAAGCAAAAGCAGCAACGCCGTTGATTCCCGGTGACATAGTGCGAACGCAGGAAAATTCGTTCGCCATTGTGAAGTTTTTGGAAAACTCCGTCATCCGTGTGCAGGAAAAATCGGAAGTAACGGTGAGCGGTGAGATTGCCAAAGGAGAATTTTCCAAGAACGTCCATCTTCAACGGGGCGAGGTTGGCTTTGACGTAAAAAAACGCTCGAATGAGAAATTCGAATTTTCCACACCGACTTCCGTTGCATCTATTCGGGGAACTGGCGGACTGCTTATCGCCGGACAGGACAGTAATGACGTGTTGATTCTGGGAAGCGGAAATGTTGACTTTAAGAATCTCATTTCCAACACTATTTATAATGTGAAAGCGGGGCAAACCGCATATTCCATGTCCGACGGATCGGTCAAAGTAGAAGAGTCATCGGCGGAAGATCGAAGATTATTGAAAAAAAGCTCCGCCGACAGCACTAAACCGGAGAGCGGCAATAAACCGGAAGGAAATAATCAAGGAGGAACGAAAACCGATTCAACTGGGACCATCGACTCAACAGAAACATCATCTTCTTCCGAGACAACAGGAATTACCATAGGATTGACGATCAACTCGCCTGTCGGGCGAGAAAACAAGGATCTTACGGTAAGCGTTGAAGTGACCGAATCATCAATAACGATGGATTCATTGAAACGTTCGGTTAAAGACCTGACATTGTTCTATCGTCCCAAGCAAGGACAAATATTCAAGATGCTGAAGGCGCAATTCTCGGACCGTGTAACGAAATTTACCATTCCCGCTGCCGATGTGTATTCTCCAGAAATAGCGGTTTATGCCGTTTTGAAACTATCGGATGCCTCAGAGTTCAGCGTACCGGCAGCATCACCGGAGACAAATCCGATCGTTTTACCTATCCAGGCGGGTCAAAAAAATGAGTTAAAGATACCATTTACCGACCCGACGGGCAAAAAGAAAACGATGATCATCGAATATAAATGATCGTCGGCAGACATTTGTCGACATCACTTAACTGATTTCGGCATATTTCACCACACCTTTTACTATTCATCGCTTGCAACTCTATAGCAGTTTTGATAGATTGCAAGCGATTTTTATTTTCAACTTATCACATCGAATGAACCCAGTCGCCCGCATTATTTTGTTTTGTCTGTTGATGGTATTGCCGCTCTCTGCACAAATCAATACATACCTCAGGGGAATTCGTCCGTTATCAGTAACGGAACGGTTGCCCCTTTCTGTTTCCGTTGAACTGCAGCAATCGTCAGAACTTTCGCGTGTTGTGCTCTATTACCGGCAATTCGGACAATCAGAATTCCGCACACAGGAGATGCAGATTATGCGGGATTCTGCGGTGGCGGAAGTTCCATCCACCGATGTACTTCTTCCGTTCATTGAAGTGTATGTGATAGCAACGACAATTAATGGCGAAATTGAAACCTTCCCGCTCGAAAATCCTCAGGTTAATCCGGCTCGCATTTCCGTCGACCCTGCACCGAAAAGCGAATACGAAATTATTATCCTGAGCCCCGAGGAGGGAGAATTGGTGAAAGAGGGGGAAACGTACGTTTCCATTTCTTTTGTGTATGCGGATACATCAATTGATAGATCAAAAACAAAGATCCAATTGAACGGCATCGATCTCTCTGGCAGTATGATGATGTTCGACGATCTACTCATCGTTCCGGCAGAAGCAATCCCTGCTTCTGCAATAAGTGGCGGTGCGAATCTTTCCGTACAAACGTACGATGCATATGGTAATGAAGTCTCCTCAATGCGCCGCGGATTTACGGTTGTCACCGCATTGCAGGCGGAAGAGATCGAAAGCGAATTTCAGGGTGCAGGCAATGCACAGGCAGAGTCACGAAATGAAAATATCAAAGGGACAAAAAAGACATATAATCGTCTGGACACACGGGCGAACGGAACATACGCAAAATTCCTCCGTGCTGTGGCGCAGGTGACGGTCACCTCCGAAGAAAAACCGGAGAACCAGCCGCAAAACAGATATTATTTCGGTCTTGATGCCCGCTATGCAAAATTAGGTATCGGTGATGCATATCCCCGGTTCCCGTTCACGATTATGGACGGCCGCAGGGTGCGCGGATATACCTTTGATCTTCTGCTCGGTGCGTTTAACGTTAATGTGGCGCAGGGTGAATTGCTCCGGCGTGTGGAATTTAATTCCATTCCCTCTACTTTAAAACGGGATATGACCATCATTCGTCCGAGTTTTGGTAAAGGAGAAAAATTCCAATGGGGTTTCACATACATGAAGGCAAAAGATGCATTTGTTACAGAACAGCACTCTGTCCGTCCTCAGGAAAATGTTGTCTTCGGTTCAGATGTGCTCCTGGCATTTGATGATCGAAGAATAGAATTCACTGCACAGACCGCTGTCAGCATTACCAATGTGGATATTTCTTCCCCGGAGTTTAACAAAGACAGCATCGATGCCGCTATTGCACGGAATTCGTTTTCCGCCAGCGATGGAGACCAATTGAAAAAATTCCTGCCGATATTAAAGATCTTCATTACACCTAATGAAAATCTTGTGCCGATCAATCCCGTCGGAGGAACTTCGCTTGTTTACGAAAGCGGATTAGCACTCAACTATTTCGGCAATTACCTTAAAGGAACGGTCATTCTGCACGGAAAGGATTATACATCCGCAGGTGCAAGTTCATTGAGGAAGGACATACAAGGATTTAATGTGATCGATCGACTTCGATTGCTGGACAACAGATTGTTTCTTACCGGTAGTTATGAACAGTTAACTAATAATACGGCTAAAACTGAAATCGCCACCACCACATACAAGACTATGAATACGGCCATTTCTTTCTACCCTGCCCGAGATTTTCCAAATGTTACGATCGGTTATGGCGTGAACATAAATTCCAACCCAATCAATCCGGTCCCTACGGATACGAGTAACATCGCAGCGCAGATTGCTTTGCGCGCACTGGACGATGAAACCAAACGGTACTTTCTGCAAACCTCATATGATTTCTTGCTTTGGGGACGGCACAGCATATCGTTTAACATTGATGTCTCCGATAAAAAAGACCGAACTATAAAGAAACAAGATATTTCCACGCTCAATACTTCGTTTCTCATTAGCACTGTACATGATCAGAAATTGGAGAGCGCGATTGGTATCGGCATCAGCAGCCTCACCTTTCCGCAGTTTAACAGCACAACACAATTAACTGAACAGTCCTCGCTGTCGTATCAGACAATTTCACTGACCGGACGGTATAAACTATATGAGGAACTTCTGAGATTGAATGCTACATTTGCTCCCACGTTTGGAGATTTGGCCAGAACGTTATTTGAAACCAGCTTGCAATATAACATTTCGCTGCACCAGGCGATCGTACTGCAATTTCAGTTTATTGCAAATTCCTCTTCATCACAATCGGTTGCCGGAATCAGTAATAACGATTCTTACCTGAGTCTGATGTACCGCATCGACTTTTAAAATGGCCTCCGCACCATCCTCATCCGACCGTACGCTCCGGCAATGGATTGTCCGCATTGCCGTTAGTCTCGGTATCTCGGTGATTGTTATCGTTTTTGTACAGGATGCATTCTTTCATTTTGGTTTTTTCGAGCGCTCGGCGCTTTCCTTTATCGATCGGTCATTCGAAAAACGAGGCCCCCTCTCCTATCCGAACGATTCGCTGGACGTGGTTATTGTCTCGATCTCGGATATCACGGAAACAACCGTGCCGGACCGATATCCTTTCCCCCGAAGTTATTATGCTCGCGCTATTCGCAATCTCAACCGCGCTGGAGTACGTGCCATCGGCGTTGATATCACATTCGAGCAGCCCGATCTTAACGGACCCCATTTCGATGATGAGCTGTTTGCGGACATAAAAAAATATAGGAATGTAGTTGTCGCCGGTAAAACCGATCTACGGGAAGCGGGAGTATCCATCGCACGCGAAGAAGAGAATTTTCATTCGATCTTCTATTCTGCGGATAGTTCAGCCGGAATTGTTTATGTGCCAAACGATGCGGACGGGGTCTTTCGGCGATATATGCCATTCGCTAAAGTGCCAAACCAAGACCGTTACATTCCTTCATTCGCTTTTGCCGTGCTGAACAAATATATCGGACAGCCATCGACGGCAGTTGCTGAAAACAAAGATGCATTTTTTGTGCTCGGAGATCACGCCGTGCCAAAATTCGACGACGTATCGATGCTGATTAATTATTACGGTTCCGCCGGTACGACATTCAAAAAAATCGATATCGCCAATATTCTGGATGACTCAACATTCCAGACAATCGAAGAACGGGAACTTAATACGTCGATCAATCTCTTTGACGATCCGGATATCGGCATTCTGAACGATGGTTCATTGAAAAATAAAATCGTACTGATCGGCCCATATTTTGCTGAATCGAAAGACCTGTTTAACGTTTCCGTCACCGAGCCGGGTTCCATGGATCGGAACCAGATGTACGGTGTCGAGCTCCATGCGAATGCTCTGCAGACGCTGATCCATCAGAATTATCTCACAAAACTGACGGTGTCAGAGGAATCGATATTGATCATTGTTCTTTCTCTCCTCACTTTCTTTGCCGTTACGTGGTTTAAATCGCTCAAGACGCATTATGCATTTATTATTGAGATTGTTGCTGTTATTGTCGTTGCAGGATTAATCGACGGTATTCTCACGGTTTCATACTATGCGTTTGCGGCGCACAATATTGTTCTTCCTGTGGTTTCCCCGATAGCGGCGGTATTGTTGAACTACATTGGTAGCGCCGTCTATCAATACTTGACGGAACGAAAACAGAAGACGATGATCAAAGGTATGTTCAGTCAGTACTTAAATCCTTCCGTGGTGAACGAACTGATTGCACATCCTGAAAAATTGCGTCTCGGCGGCGAGAAGAAAGAACTAACAGTATTTTTTTCGGATATCGCGTCATTCACTAATTTTTCCGAAAAACTCGATGCCGTTGATCTGGTCGGCATTTTGAACGAATATCTAAGTGCGATGACTGATATCATCATGAAGAATAATGGAACGCTGGACAAGTATGTGGGAGACGCCGTGATGGCCGTTTGGGGTGCGCCGATGGAACTGCCGAATAATGCAATGAACGCCTGCCGCGCAGCGCTGCAGATGCAGGAAAAAACACGCGAAATTGCTACACGCTGGGAACTTGAGGGCAAACCAAAATTGGTGGTTCGAATGGGAGTGAATACGGATATGATGGTGGTCGGCAACGTCGGCGGTTCTGCACGATTTGATTATACGGTGATCGGTGATGCTGTAAATCTTGGTTCACGCATGGAAGGAGCAAACAAGGAATACGGCACACGAATCATGGTCAGTGAACGAACGCAGGAATTGGTGAAGGACCAGCTGTTTTGCCGCGAACTTGATTATCTTATTGTTAAAGGAAAAACTAAACCGATTCGCGTTTTTGAACTGGTCGGGGCGAATAATGACATTAGCAATGTAAATAAAGAAATGATTGAGTTTTACAATCGCGGATTAAGTCTCTACCGTGAACGAAAATTCAAAAAAGCCATCGTCGAACTTAACCGCGCCTTACAAGCGAAACCGGATGACGGCCCTTCCAAATTATATCTCGTCCGCTCACAAGCGTATACCAAAAAACCGCCCCCGAAAGATTGGAACGGCGTGTTTGAATTGAAGACGAAGTAGTGTAACCAAAGATCAACGCCAAAAAAATGACGGTCATTTTTCATACCGTTCATACAGCGTCGTTGCAAACGTCACCAGATCGTTCGTCAGAGTATCAAATTCAGCAACAGATTGTTCCTGCAACAATTCCAGTTCCAGAATCGCCAGCTTCTTTTTAAAAACTATCACACGGCGCAGTAATCCTTTTTCGGTATACGCGTACGATGAAAAGTTCCGTTTCATGTCGATCACCGCGGGAACGCGCGTCACCCGATAATCGGGATTGCTATCGGGAATTTTTGACCGGAGGGACATTGTGGCGATCAGGTTAATTTCTTCAAATAATAATATCTGTTGCGTACCTGCATCGGGCTGTAATTCCCGCAACACCATCGTGCCTGAAAAATCTCTATTGACAAGCCAGAGTTTAATTTGCGGTAGTTTTGCTTTGGACGTAATGTCTGCCCATCCTTCCGGTAAGTACGACCGTGAGACGGACGCGTGGGATACTGCAGGTTTCGGCGGTGCAATATACTTCGGTTCGGGAATTGTTGAAAAGCAGGAAGAAAGAAAAAACATTGCTACGATAGAAAAAAGCAGATCTATAAATCGTATGAAGCGATAGATTACATTGGTTGCCCATCGATGCGTTCGTCCAAACAGCGAACGCGCGTGTTCGGAAGGTTTTTTTCGTATGCGAGCGTGTAAACGTTCGCCTAAGTTGTTGACGACACTATTCTGCACCGCGACGATATTTCTCTTCTTCAAGCGTTAGGCGGAGCGAGATGCGGTGGGTATTACCGAGCTGGTCGGCAGCATCGAACTTCGCAAATGAATAATCGATATCAAGTTTTCGCAGGTGAATCCCGGCACCAAGTGTCAAATTTCCGATTTCATTATACCCTGCCCGAACGGCAACGATATTTTTATAGTCGAACTCCATCCCCGCCTGCGGATCGAAGCTGATCGGACCAAGATTTGCAGCAGCGGAAAACCGTCTATTTTCGAACCGAACATCTGTTCCAACCGCCGGTGTTAGACGACCTTGAAATACTTCAAAGGAATATGCAGCACCGAGTTTTAAAGTAGGCGAGATCAATTCGTTTGTACCCGTGCTCCACGCAACCAGCGTTGAGGTTGCATCCTGCAGATTTGCACCAAGAAGAAGTTTTTCCGACAACAAATACTGAACACCGAGATCAAATCCGATGCCCGTTCCATGAAATTCGCCAGCATTCCTGCGGATCAGTTTTATATTTGCACCGTAAAAAAGATTCGCAGAGTATTGTTTTGCATATGTGCCGTATACTACCCAGTCACTCCAATTAAAATAGGTGATCGCGGTATAATCGGGCCGCATGTTCTCGTCGTAAAGTTTATTTCCGTTGCTGTCCGCCCACGCTTTGCGCGTATCAGGAATACCATCCACACCCAGGCGCATGATGCTGATGCCGTACGATTCCACCAGAAAGGCAGTTTGCTGCGATTCAGCGTCCACACTGTTTGCACCGGAAGGAAACGCAAAAGCGGCATAATCATAGTTGACCAAATTGCCGTATCGTTCGTCGTGCGAGATAGCCACTTGAGGATATTCGATACGGGCAAGTCCGGCAGGATTCCAATAGCCGGCAGTAACATCATTTGCCAGCGCGGCATACGCACTGCCAACGCCAAGCGCACGTCCGCCGATACCGATAGACATAAATTCTCCGGCATATTTGCCGAATGTTTGACCTAATGACAACAACGGAATAAAAATTATAAGAATCGCCGCAATGCGTGTTTTCATACATCCTCACAAATGAAAAAACCGAATTCCTCTCTAACGACTGAGTGAAATCCGGCTGCTGTTGTTAGAGAAATTAATGAATCTGACATCATTATAATAAACATCTCTAACAAATTATTCTGTGTGTTTTCTCCTTTATGCTATTCAAAGATACAGTTTTTTGGAGTAAAGTCAAACAATCGTACCGGGGAAATCAGTATGAAAACAGCAGAACTTCTTTTCCTCAAAAAGAGTTACCTTATTAATCATCAGAATTTTCCACTTCAATTAATGGAGAGTGCATGAAATTATTCATCATTTTCTTTGTTTTTTCGATGATCGCATTTCCTCAAGCCACAACTGTTCCATCTTATTATTCCATTGATGCAAAACTCACTTTTGCCATTTCAACTATTTTTACGGAACTCGATCTGAAGAACGCGTTTGACACTGGCGAGGACGGAATGGTCTTTCCATCTATTGCACTCATCGATCTTACCACAATTCCACCCCGTTTTGCTGGAATCCATGCGGAGCGATTTATCTATCCTGCCTCAATCTATAAAATGTATGTGGCGGCAGAAGTCCTTCACCAGGTATCTCAAGGGAAATATCCGCTTACTCATACTGTCATAGTACAGCCGCCAAATACCGTTGATCGTATGAAAGAAATTGTCAGCGATCCCCGTCCGTTGTTGCGGGACGGCGACACAGTGAACGTCAATTATCTTCTCGAGTTAATGATCACCCGGAGCGATAACTCGGCCGCAAATTGTTTGATCGATCTCGCGCGTCGGGAGAACATCAATTTGATGATGCAAAAATACAGCTGGCGAGGAAGCGAAGTCACCAGAAAATATCTCAGCAGAACATTGGAAGATTCCGGTTATGCAACGGTCAAATCCACCGAGACCAGCGCTTTGCATGCGGCAGATTTTTTGTACAGGATTTATACGCGCCGGTTGTTCAATCCCTGGGTCAGCATGCAAATGATGACGTTGCTGGGAAGACAATTAGATAAGACAAAATTAGCGGCAGGTCTTCCTGAAAATACGATGATGTATCATAAAACCGGTTGGTATGCATCGTGGACACATGATGTGGGAATTGTCGACGATGGATCGATTCAATATATTATTGCGTGCTTGCTTCCGCTGCCGGAAGAAACTGCGTTGCCGAAAATGAAAGAACTTTCGAAACAAATCTATCAAATTTTTCAACAAGAACAACATCAACGATGATTCGTGCAGTATTCGGTCTCCGTTATACTGACGTAAATGACCTTAGTATCTATTAAAAAGCTTGACATTCGAAGTAACGGGTTTTTACTTACGGCTGAATTTTCTCCATCAACGCATCTTTCAGTATATCTTCCTGTTCCATCTGGTGCCGTTTTAAAGAACCGGTAGCCGTGCTTGCCGATGCGGAACGTCCTGCATACCGGACGTTCTGGGAGGCAAGAACATCTTCACGAAGCCTATCGGCCAGGAAATTCCACGCGCCCATATTTTTCGATTCTTCCTGCAGCCACACAACATCGGCAGCAGTATGGTATTTTTCAAACATAGCTTTCAATTCCTGCTGCGGGTACGGATAGAACTGTTCTACGCGGACAAGTGCAACATCGGTAAGAGCGTTATCCTTCTGCATCTGTAATGCATCGTAATACACTTTTGCGGAACAGAGCACGATGCGGCGAATATTAGACGGCTCCGCTAGTGCGTCGTCGATGACCAATTGGAATTTTCCGTCGGTAAATTCGGAAGGGAACGAGAGAACCTGCGGATGTCGTAACAGGCTCTTCGGCGTCATCATAATGAGTGGTTTCCGTTTTGCATCACGCATTTGTCGGCGGAGCACATGAAAATACTGTGCCGGTGTGGAAAGATTGCAGACCTGAATGTTTTCCTCTGCGCATAATTGCAAATACCGCTCAAGACGTGCGCTGGAATGTTCCGGTCCTTGTCCTTCGTATCCGTGTGGCAGTAACAGGACGAGATCACACGGCTGCTGCCATTTTGCTTCGGATGCTGCAATAAACTGATCGATGATCACCTGTGCGCCATTTGCAAAATCGCCGAATTGCGCTTCCCATAACACAAGGGAAAGGGGATCGGAAACGCTGTAACCGAATTCATACCCGAGAATCGCGAACTCTGAGAGTAAACTGTCAAAGACATACACTTTCCCTTGTCCTTCACGGATATGCTGCAACGGTACAAATTCTTCTGCGGAATTTGCATCATAGAGAATAGCGTGACGGTGACTAAATGTTCCGCGGCCGACGTCTTCACCGCTCAACCGGATGTCATTTCCTTCGTGCACCAGAGTACCGAACGCCAATGCTTCGGCAAAACCCCAGTCCACTTTTGTATCGGAGGTAAATTTCCGACGTTGTTCCATCATTTTCGACAGTTTTGCATTGACGGTAAATCCTTCCGGCACTGAACCGAGCCGTTCGGAGACCTGACGCAATGTATCGAACGGTATTTTTGTTTCAGTAAACGGCTGCATCGCTTCAATCTGTTCCTGCGTCACCGCAAGTGCAATCTCCGCTTTCATATGCATTTCACGCCGGTGCGAAGCTTCATGCGCACGTTCGTACCGTTCTTTAGAATCGCGTTGAATCTGTTCGTATTCTTCGCGAGTCAATTCTTTATCCAAAATCAACCTCTCACCATAAATCTGATGAACGGTCGGATGAATTTTAATTTTTTTATAGAGTGTCGGCTGAGTATAACTCGGTTCATCCCCTTCATTATGTCCGTACTTCCGGAAGCAAAACATATCGATGACTACATCCTTTTTAAATTCGTTCCGGTACGCCACTGCTAATGCCGCAACACGAGCACACGCTTCCGGATTATCGCCGTTTACATGGAAAATCGGCGCCTGCACCATCTTTGCCACATCTGTGCAATATGGTGTGGAACGTGCATCGTCCGGCGATGTAGTAAAACCGATCTGGTTGTTGATGATAACATGAATTGTTCCGCCGGTGCGGTATCCTTTTAATTGAGATAGATTGAGTGTTTCCGCAACAATTCCCTGACCGGCAAATGCTGCGTCTCCATGCACGAGAATCGCAATTGCCTTTGAGCGATTTGTATCTCCCATGCGATCTTGCATTGCGCGAACCATTCCTTCAACGACAGGATTCACCGCTTCCAAATGACTTGGGTTTGGCGCCACTTCAACGGTAATCTCTTTTCCGCTCAGCGTTCTGTGAACGCCGTGCGCACCAAGATGATATTTCACATCGCCAGATCCCTGAATTGTTTTTGGATCGACGTTCCCTTCAAATTCGGAAAAAATCTTCGCGAGCGATTTACCGATGGTGTTTGCCAAAACATTCAGACGTCCGCGATGCGCCATTCCAATCACTGCGCGTTCTCCTCCGTGATCTGCCAATTCATCCAACACCACATCCAAAATCGTCATGAACGATTCAGCACCTTCCAACGAAAAGCGTTTGTGCCCGATAAATTTTGTATGGATGTAATTCTCAAATCCTTCAGCGTGGATCAGTTTTTTCAGCAATTGTATTTTTCGTTCGCGTGGCAGCGGCGGACGATTCCGAGACGGTTCCATTTTCTGGATGAGCCATTTTTTCTGCTCCGGATCCTGAATGTTCATAAACTCCACGCCAATCGAACCGCAGTAGGTTGCATAGAGAATGTCCAGAATTTCCCGCAAGGTTGCTTTTGTATATCCTTCTTTATTTGAAAAGAGAAATTCGCGGTCCAGATCCCACACTGTCAGGCCGTAATAATTCGGATCAAGTTCCGGATGATTTTTCGGTTCGTCTACCAGCGGATCAAGATGCGCGATTAGATGTCCGCGCACACGGTACGCATTCACCAACTGTTGCACGCGCGCCTGCTTTTCATTAATCTCTTGATTCGACCCACCGCCAAGTCCGAGCGACGTAACGTCGCTGGACCATTTTACCGAAGCGAATGGAATGTGAAGATCGGCATACAAATCATCATAGAACCGTTCTTCACCGTTCACCAACGAATGAATGTATTGTAGGAATTGACCCGATTCCGCTCCTTGAATAACACGATGATCGTACGTGCAGGTAATATTCATCACTTTGCTGACTCCAAGAGAGGAAAGAGTCTGTGGAGACATTCCCTGATGTGCCGCATCGTACCCAATAGCGCCGGTAGCGATAATGGCTCCTTGTCCGGGCATCAATCGAGGAACGGATGAAACAGTGCCAACCGTACCGGGATTCGTTAAGGTGATGGACGTGGATTGGAAATCGGAAGGATCGAGCGCTGCTTTACGTGCTTTGTCGATAATAGAATCATACGCGGAAACAAATTCCGCAAAGTTCATCTTTTCTGCATCTTTAATGTTTGGCACAAGCAGTGTCCGTGAACCATCCTTGCGCGTCATATCCACAGCAATGCCGATGTTAATCTGCGTCTTTTCATCCCTGTACGCCTGCCCTTCAACACGTGTGAATGATGCGTTGATGTTCGGATATTTTTTCAACGCTTTCACGATTGCCCATGCAACGATATGTGTGTAGGATATTTTTCCGCGCGAGCGCGAACCGAGATACTTATTCAAGAGTGAGCGATTCTCGTCCAGCACTTTTACCGGCACAACACGAAGCGATGTGGCTGTTGGTAGAGAAAGGGAAGCTTCCATATTATCCACAATCTTGCCGGCGACACCGCTGATAGCGGAAAGCTGTTTGTGAACCGCGGCAAGAGATGGCAATGATTTCACCGATGGTGCGGTCTGTTTCGCCGTTGACACAGGAGTTGGCTCACTAACAGGAGTTGATGATTTTTTTGATTCTGTTTTTTTTGGAAGATCGACCGAACCGGAGGCGACAACTTCCGCGAACAACTGCTGCCATGTTTCATTCACCGAGTTGGGATCATCAATATATTGCTGCAATACATCCCACACATAACTGGTATTAGGACCAAAGGATTCAAGAACTTGTTCGAATTTTTCCGAGATGCTATTTGCTGACATACCGACTTTCTACAATTACGATTATTTCAAGAATGGAATAAAATATACGATTTTTCGCGAATTAACGAAAGAAGCGTTACTGCACAAAAAAAAGCACAATTGCATCACCACAATCGTGCTTTCTTCAGCATTTCATTGATGTTTATTAGCTTCTCATCAATTTTTTATAATGTATTCGGTGCGGCTGGCTGGCATCGATTCCTAATTTTTTCTTGCGGAACTCCTCATATTCGGAATAGTTGCCATCAAACCACTGTACCTGACTCTCCCCTTCGAACGCAAGAATGTGCGTCGCCACACGGTCCAGAAACCAGCGATCATGGGAAATAACCACAGCACAGCCGGCAAATTCCGTCAAGGCTTCTTCCAATGCGCGAAGGGTGTTCACGTCCAAATCATTCGTCGGTTCGTCTAGAAGCAGCACATTCGCTTCCTGTTTCATTGTCTTTGCAAGATGGACCCGGTTGCGTTCACCACCGGAGAGTTGTCCAACCATTTTTTGCTGATCGCCGCCGGTAAAATTAAACCGGGCAACATACGCCCGCGAGTTTACTTCACGCGTGCCGAACCGAAGAATTTCTTCGCCTCCGGAAATCTCTTCCCAAATATTTTTGTTCGGGTCGAGCGGACGGTTCTGGTCAACATACGCCAGCTTCACTGTTTCGCCAATCGTGATCACACCGGAATCTGGCTTCTCTTGGCCGGTAATCATCCGGAAGAGCGTTGTTTTACCCGCACCGTTCGGACCGATCACACCGATAATACCGCCGGGAGGAAGGTTGAAGTTCAGGTTCTCATATAGCAGATTGTCACCATATCCTTTCGCCACATTTTCTGCGTTAATCACTACATCGCCAAGACGGGGACCTTTCGGAATAAAAATTTCGATTTCTTCGTTCCGCTTCTCATGTTCTTCGGAGAGCATCTGTTCATACGACGTAATACGCGCTTTGCTCTTTGCGTGGCGTCCTTTCGGATTCATCCGCACCCATTCCAATTCTTTCTTCAGCACTTTCTGGCGTTTGGATTCCTGCTTCTCTTCCACTTCCAATCGTTTCTGTTTCTGTTCAAGCCAGGAAGAATAATTTCCCTCGAACGGAATTCCTTCGCCGCGATCAAGTTCCAGAATCCATCCGGCAACGTTGTCCAGAAAATACCGGTCATGTGTCACCGCAAGCACCGTTCCTTTATATTGCGCAAGATGCTGTTCCAGCCACGCAACAGATTCCGCGTCAAGATGGTTCGTCGGTTCATCCAGCAACAACACATCCGGTTCCTGCAATAACAGACGGCACAATGCAACACGGCGGCGTTCGCCTCCGGAGAGAACTTTCACTGACGTGTCACCGGAAGGACAACGAAGTGCATCCATCGCTTGTTCTAATTTGCTATCCAGATCCCATGCACCGATCTGTTCGATTTTTTCCTGCAGCACCCCCTGCTTTTCAAGCAGCTTATCAAAATCCGCGTCTGGTTCGGCAAATTTTGCGTTGATCGCTTCATATTCTTTTAAAAGATTTACCGTCTCCTGCACACCTTCTTCCACAATTTCTTTCACCGTTTTATTCGTATCCAATTCCGGCTCCTGCGACAGGTAACCAAACGTGATCCCTTTTTGCGATTGGATTGTTCCGAGATAATCTGTATCGACACCTGCAATAATCTTCAACAGTGTCGATTTACCTGCACCGTTTAATCCCAGTACACCGATCTTTGCACCATAATAAAATGAGAGATAAATATCCTTTAATACCTGCCTATTCGGTTTATGTACTTTACCGACGCCAACCATGGAAAAAATAATCTTTGTATCGCTCAAAACAGTTCCTTTCGTAATTTGCTCTTGTGCGGTGGACACC
>Ga0265292_1001503_pt1 | contig 20350 bp, 17 predicted proteins | sample Munlanlewell296A_FD_189080 | JGI IMG/M metagenome (GOLD analysis project Ga0265292, IMG submission 189080) | Leachate microbial communities from a municipal landfill in Southern Ontario, Canada - Leachate well 296A | ecosystem: Engineered > Solid waste > Landfill > Unclassified | place: Canada... | reverse complement strand
CTTTCTTCATCGCTTAGTTCAGCATAATCGGAAAGCAGCAGATCGGAAAAACCCAAAATTGTAACAAAAGGATTTTTCAAATCGTGTGCTATAATAGAGAAGAATTTATCTTTAGTTGCGTTCAACTGCTTTAACTCTTCAGTATATTTTTTAACCGCATCGGAATTTTTTTTCCTTTCAATCACTTGGGCAATTTGTTCAGCAACGAATGTTAATAATTGTAATTCATCTTCGCCGTATGCTTTTTCGTTTTCGTAATCCTGAACTACAACAACACCGATAGTTTTACCGCCAAGTTTTAGCGGAACGCCGAGCCAAATTGCCGCAGGAGCGCCAATTAATTCTGTCTCTCCGGTCTTTCTTAGTTCTAAATCTTTTTGAGAAGTAATAAGATCTGCTTCGCCTCTTCTTAAAATGTATTCAGTTAATCCTTTGCCGGGTTTTTTGGAAGGTTGTGGAGGATCGAATTCATCAATAAAATAGGGGAATGAAATGATGTCAGCTTTTTCATCGTAGAGAGCAATATAAATATTTTTTACAGACATCAGCTTTGCTATTTCTTCATGAATGCTCTTGTATAATGTACTCATATCGAAAGCAGTGTAAGCGGCTTCGGAAATTTCATAGAGGGCTTGCCGAATCTTTTCCGATCTTATTCTCTCGGTAAAATCGCGCATTGTTGCCTGTATAATTTTCTTGCCACCGATGGAAATTGCCTTAAGAGAAATTTCACAATCAATCAGAGTTCCGTCGGGTCTTTTATGCTGCCAGTAGAAACGCTGCGGCTCTCCGTTAAAAGCTTTTTCAATTTTCTCGTTGGCAGATACAAAAGAACTTCGTCCGTCCGGTTGAACTTCCGGCGAGAAATCGGATGGCGGATGACCTACAATAAAATCTCTATTACATCTAAATATATCTAATACGGTTTGATTACAGTCTATTATTATTTCTTCGGATGTGAAGAACATTCCATCGTCTGAACCTTCAAAGAGAGAGCGATATAACTGTTCGCTCTCTTTAACATACTCTTGACTTTGCTTAATTTGAGTTATGTCTCGTGAGATTCCGAAAGTTCCAATTATTTTTCCCTCTGAATTGTGAAGCGGCATTTTGGTTGTAGATGACCAAGTTGTTTTTCCATCGGGCCAATCTTCTCTTTCTTCTTTAGAAATAATAGGTATGCCGGTTTTAATGATTTGTTGTTCATCTGCAAATGCAATGGCAACATGTTCAGACCCGAATGAATCAGCATCTGTTTTCCCAAGAAGTAATTCCGGCTTTGATACCCCAAGTTTCATTGCACATGCTTTGTTTGCTTTGATAAATCTGCTGTTCAAATCCTTAAAGTAAATACTGTCAGGAATATTATCTAAGAGTGTTACTAACAAATTTTGCTGGGATAAAAGATTTTCGATTGCTTGTTTATGTTCTGAAAGATCTTCAACCAGCGCAATAAAATATTTTACATTGCCTTTTATATTATCAACTTGAGATACAGTTAATTTTCCGTGTTTGATTTTTCCATCTTTTGTAATGTATCTTTTTTCAATCTGATATCTCTTTCGTTTTCCGGAAACGACCTCATTGAATAATTTTTGATCGGTTTTAAAATCGTGAGGATGAGTTATATCTTTGATTGTTAAATTTAGGAGTTCCTTTTCAGAATAGCCGAGCATTTTAACGAATGTCGAATTAACACGTAACAATTTACCTTTGAAATTTCCTAGTACAATTCCAAATTCTGCGTTTTCAAAAATCGTCTGAAATAAAGCGTTGTTCTCATCTATATTTTTTTTGGCTGGAGGTTTCGGAAGGGACTTCTTGCTGGATTTATTTCTTTTCTTTTGCTTACTAGTATCTTTTAAATTTTCAGTTTTCTCTTTCATATTCGTCCCGCTGAATATTCCATTCATTCGAGCGTAATCCTAATAGAATATAAAAAAATTATCGGATAAATTTTAATACAATATTATTAAAAAAATGGTCAATTAGTTCATTATGCTTTGAATTTTATTTATAGAAACATCTAAAAAATTCTAAGCGGTGTCATTGCAATCCCGACGTTGTCGCATAGGCGTCAACTTAATTTTATGATTTTTTGATTACTGTATGATTTAACTGTAAAAATGTTAAAATATTCTTTTAGAGCTTTTGGTTAATAATATTTTCTTGTTCTACCTCATACTGAATCCGATATATCATCCCTAACGGGATCTTAGTTGTACGGTGCTAACTTTACTATAATTATTTCATCCCACGTCAGAGCCGGGCAGGCCTAACGGGATATGGAAGTAATAATCCCCGAGGGATTATATATTTATAGAAAAAGTGAAAAAAAAAGAATGAAATCCCTTTAGGGATGATATATAAGACCCATATTTTGTTATATGAACGACGCAATTGTTCAAATTTCTAGGAGAATTTTTTATTAAGTTGACGCCGATGCGACATAGTCGGGAGAAGCAATCTAATTTTTTGTCTGAATTGAGGGGATTACTTCGTCGCGCTGCTCTCATAATTACAACATTAAATTTTTCAGATGTCTCTTATACAGAATGTGAATAATCAATAGATTTTGGTGTGCGATGAAAATATTTGCGGGAATAGCTTACTTAAGCGTTGTATTCTAGCAATTACGAAGTTTCATAAAAGTCTGCCAAGTTGTTTGGCTTAATAATATCGAACTTTTGACACTGTGGTAATTCTATTCTACTACCTTAAATATCTCTGCGCGTGTGCCTGCAATCTTTAACAGTAAATCCGTATTCAGTTTTATCTCTTCACCGCTATTAAGGTTAATAAGTTTCGATTTTTCCGAGATCAAATTTTTCATCCTTCTCAAATCAACATTAGTTACAGAGATGTTATTATTTACAACCACCATAATTTTTTCATTGGCGAGTGTTCTGAAGTAAACATATACATCATTTACCGGCGGAAAGTGTATAAGCTTTCCTTCAACAAGTGCAGGATATTTTTGACGAAGTTGAATCAGGTCCTTCAAAAAATTATAAATATCATTTTCTTCTTTTGTCCTTCCTTCGGGTGTGAATGCATTCCGTTTATCATTTGGAAATCCGCCGGGGAATGAAGCGCGTAACTTTCCATGATCATCTGTGCCGACAATACCTATTTCTGATCCGTAAAAAATTTGCGGAATACCTCTCGTTGTTAAAAGAATTGTATAAACAATCTTTGCTTTATCTAAATTTCCTTTTGCATAATACATTACTCTCGCAAGATCATGGTTATCGGCAAAGGTTAAAAGGTTGTTCGGATTCTTGTAGATATAATCTTTAGCCAAAACATTAAAAATATTGTAAAGATTATTTTTTCCTTGAAGATAATTGACAAAAACATCTCGCAGTGCAAAATCAGTTATAGCAGGCAGATAAGTATTAAATGATCGCGGCAGGAAAGTATCTTTTTGGTAGCCGGCAAGAAAATCTGTCTCGCCCGTCCAAACTTCTCCAACAATATTAATAGTCGGATATTCATTCAAAATAGATTTTGCCCATTTAGCCATAAACTTTTGGTTGTTGTACGGATAAGTATCTTCACGAATACCATCAAGACCGGAATATTCGATCCACCAAATTGTATTTTGAATTATATAATTAGCAACAAAAGAATTTTCTTGATTCAAGTCCGGCATCGAATCTACAAACCATCCTTGTTCTACATTCTTTATTGTTGAACTATCCGCATGAATATCAGTAAAGATCATTTTGTTGTGATCGGCATTAAAATGATTTTCTTTTGTTCCGTTTGTCCAATTTGGTGTTGGCGGATTTTTCATCCACACATGATCATCGCTAAAATGATTTGAAACATGATCAAGAATTATTTTCAATCCGTGCTTATGAGCTTCTTCAACAAATTTCTTATAAAGTTCATTCGTTCCGAGACGGGGATCAATCTTATAAAAATCAGTTGCGGCATAACCGTGATAAGAACGGAACGTATTATTTTCTGTAAGCGGTGTTGACCAAATCGTAGTTATACCAAGGTCTTTTAGATAATCAAGCTTATCAATCATACCTTGGATATCTCCACCGGCTCGATTTTGCCCGGGAATTTTATTCATATAATCCGAATAACCCGGAATAGAATCGTTAGTAATATCTCCGTTTGAAAAACGATCCGGCATAATCAAATAAATTATATCTTCGGCAGAAAATCCTTGAAAACGTTTTTTATCTTTTTCTCTTTTTAGAATTGGAAATTTAACGGATGTTTTTTCTTTCCCGCGCGATAGTGTAAGTTCATAATCATTTGGTTTGAGATCGGTTGGAATTTCTATATCAATAAATGAATAGGAAGGATTTGCAGTTTTATTAACTCGTTTAATTTTGATTTTTGAATCATCAAATCTTGCCGAAATGTTATTGAGGTTTTCGCCGTAAACCATTAATTGAATTTTGTTTGTCTTCATACCCGCCCACCAGTTGAGCGGTTCTACTTTGTTTACAACAATTTTTTGAGCAGTGACGTTAGCGGAAATTATTAACGCGGCGATAATTAGAAAATTTTTTTTCATTTCTATCCTAATCGGTTAAAGCATCGGTGTATTTATTCCAAAGACAAAATTATTTGTACCAAGATAATTTAGTTTCCATGTAAATTCTAAACGGAAAGGGAATAACGCTTGTCCTATTCCAAAACCGATCTCATAAAAAGGAGATTTAAACTCGTTGAATAGTGAACCGGCTCCGGTTGGAAATATTGATCTACTCTTTGGAGAAACCTCAAGCAGCACAGCATTGAAATGCATTCTTAGATTTATTTGTAAGTCTAATAGAAAGGAAAGATTAAACATTCTAAAAATCTCATCGTTAAAATTTTGTTCGATCGAAAGAGCTAAAACCCTATCGCCGAAAACTTCACCGATCCTTAAAGTTCTCATGGTAAAGGATTGACTAACACTTTCAATGTTTCCCGGCAACGAGTACATCATTTGAAATGGAACCGGTCCGTCAGAGTAAATTCCATTCAGCACAAAGTTCATATTTGCTGATTTGAATGTCGGGACAAAACCGCTTAGTGTTAGTTTGTATGATTGAAAATTGAGACTGCTGTTAAGCGTACCGGCATTACTTAAAAGCATTTCGCCTGAAAGAATAGTTGTAAACTTTCCCTGTGATGTTCTTCTTCTAAAATATCCGTCTTCAATATATTTTCGGAAGTCGAGTTGAAATCCGGCAGTAAAAGCATTTATCCTTGTTTCATAAATTGTTTTATTGATATTGTATTTTTTATCTTTATTAAAAATTGAAAAATCGGAATTGTTGTAAGCATTGTTATCTGTCCGGTTAAGTAATCCCAAAGACAATCTTAGCACTGGAAAAACTTCACTCCATAATTTTATAGAGAATCCTTTTGTGTAGTAGTAATCTTTGAAATCATATTTACCAAAAAGATTTGAAAGAGTAGAAGTGAGTTTATTATAGCGGATTGATTCACCGAAAAGCTCTGTTAATTTTGTGAACGCATTTACGGTAATCGAGTTAGTTCTGTATTCACCCATAAAAAAAGTTGAAGAAAAATCTGTTTTAAATCTTTGATCGTCAAATCCGTATGAAAGATCAATTCGGGAATTAAGTCTTTTATCTGCTTCTTGAGAAATACTTGCGCCGAAATTTAAAGTATGTCCTTCTATCGGATTGAAAGAATAAAGCCCCAGCGGTCCCGTAACAGATAAATTATCGTTTACATTAATACTGGCGGATAAAAACGAAAAATTATCCCAGAAAGTTCTTGGAATAGCTTCAAGACTATCTATTCGTTTATAAGCTTCAAGTTCTTCGTTTGTGTTTGAGATTGTTTGTGTGGATTTCCAATAAGTAGAATCTTTCTTATCGGCATCGGATAAAACTTTTACGATTGCCATCCCGAAAAGATCATCTTCAATCAGTGAATTGATTTTATAATCATAAAAAATAGTGTTCAACTCAAAACCGAATTTAAATATGCCGATAAAATTTCCGTCGGCAAAAATTCGGTAATCCACAGGCATGTAAATATTATTTTCATAAGGAGTGTATTGCTGAAAGATATTTACACGGTTAAAGATTCTGCCGGGATTAGCGGCGTCATTTAAGTTCACATCTATTTTAACCAGAGAAAATTGATCGTCCGAAATAAATATTTTTCCTACGAATCCCGGATCGGCCTTTTTAATCGGCTCTATATGAATTTGAAAAACATTTTTGTTATCCATGGCAAGAGTGTCTTCGATAAGATAATCATAGTAATCAATTGCGTCATCGGAAATAGGGCTTGGTAACGGACGATTGAAAAATTGTATATCATCAGTATAAAAGTTTTGAATAATTCTTCCGCCGGTGAGAATATTAACCGATGAAGGCGTATTAGCGCTTTGTTTACGTGCAAGAATTTCGTCTTTGTAATTGTTCGGCTTTTTGAAATAACCTTTACTTTCGTTTTCAATTATACCGCTGATCTTAAGTTTGCCCGTATCTTGCGCGCCAATAGATAAACTTGCGCTATTGTTCCTCGATGAAAAATTTTTTGTGGTCTTTACAAGTCCTTTTGTGTAAGCATGAAATTCGTATGTGTTAAGTTTATTATTTCTTTCATGTTTGGAATCAATTGCCCTTCGAATTATTTCTAATGCTGGGTTTTCTCCCGGGAAGACTGTTATTTCCTGTAAATTGACTTGAACCGGTTCAAGTGAAAAGTTAATTGTTTTATTCGACCCCAGCACTACAGTAATTGTATCTGATCTATAACCAATGACGGAAGCAATTATTTTATAATTGCCGCGGCTTAATCGTAGTTCGAAATTGCCTTCATAATTTGCGGCAGTGCCTAATGTTGTTCCTGCAATGCGAATGTTTGAGTAACTAAGAGGAGATGATGTGGGTTTATCCACAACTTTTCCCTTCAAAACATATTGCTGCGCTGATAATAATGACGTTAAAAGAAGAAGTATGATTGATACTTTTAGTTTCATAAAATATTTACCTGATGATAATTCAAAAAAGACGATTAACTAAATTATTACTCACGTTACGCAGTATTGATATTATAAATAGCCACGACATTTAGAGACTGTGTAAAAAAATATAGCCAAAGTTATGCACTCTCCCCCGCCCCCTTCTCTTAAAAAGAGAAGGGGCGATTTCGCATTGCTTTCCGGCAACTCCATTCCCTAAGAAAAAGTCCCTCTCTTTTTAAGAGAGGGATTTAGGGTGAGTTCGTTTTTGTATTGGTATTTTCACACATCCTTTAAAAGTCGCGGCTATCTTAGGCAAAGATATAACTAAAACATTATCAAAAAAAGTTAGAAAGGAATTCCCAATCATTCTGAATTTAAACTTATTTTTAAGTTACCTTACGCAAAAATATTATCATTTGTCATTCTGAATCACGATTCATCGGGTGAAGAATTTAAAAACTTCTTTTTTACTCGAGTCTAAGACTCTTCACTCCACTTCGTTCCGTTCAGAATGACACCTTGCGTAACATGAGTTTTTAAGTAATTGAATTATGGGAATAAATTAACATGAAAAAAATTGTTATTACAGGTGCAACCGGATTTTTAGGAAAAAGAATAACTGAAGAATTGATCGCGCGCGGAGATGAAGTTACAATATTTACACGGTCAGTTAAAAATGCTAAACAAAAAATTTCTAATGCTTATGATTATGTTGAGTGGAATCCGGAATTGAATAATTGGTATCAAAAGATGGAAGATAAAGATGCTGTAGTTCATCTTGCCGGAGAGAATGTAATGGCAAAACGGTGGAATGTAAAACACAAAAAAAATATCCTATCGAGCCGCGTTGAGGGAACGAGATCATTAGTAAGCGCAATCGGGCAGTTGAAATACAAACCAAAAGTTTTTATTTCAGCTTCTGCAATTGGTTATTACGGAAATTCCGAAAGTCCTGTAAATGAAGATTCAGAACCGGGAAGAGATTTTCTTGCGGAAGTTGTTAACGCTTGGGAAATTGAAGCGAGCCAAGTTGAATTATACAGAGTGCGTAGAGTTAGTATTAGAACCGGAATAGTTTTGGATACTAACGAAGGTGCGTTAGTACCAATGATCAATCAATTTAAATTTTTTGCCGGCGGACCAATTGGCAGCGGAGAACAATGGTTCCCCTGGATTCATATAGATGATGTTGTTAAAATATTTTTGTTTGCAATTGATAATCAAAAAGTTAGCGGAGCGTTAAATGCTTCATCGCCAAATCCGCTTCGTATGAATGAATTTTGTAAAATATTAGGAAGTGTAATGCACCGCCCATCATTTTTTAGAGTGCCTGTATTTATTCTAAAAATAATTTTTGGCGAAGCAGCAGAAATTTTATTAAGCGGGGCACAAGTCATTCCGGAAAAGACTATTAAAGCGGGATATAATTTTAGATTTGAAACTGCTGAAGAAGCTCTAAAAAATCTTTTGAAATAAAAATCTTATTCATAATATGAAGTCGGTTTGAAGGGACGGGTTGATTGCTGACCGCTTCCAAAAATAGGTGCTGTTAAAGATGCGTTAGCCGGGCGATATTTAACTTTTCCGTTTCCGCTCATTTGTACTTGACCCCCTGCCGCAATACTTCCCTTAAGTTCACCGTTGCCGCTCATCTGTATATTTGCAAGCGATAGATATTGACCGTACATGTCGCTGTTCCCGCTCATCTGAATATTTCCTACTGTGTAAAGCGAGAATGTACTTTTGTTCGGATCTTGTGTTTGGAATGTGACGTTACCGCTCATCTGAGCATTACCCTTTACAACTATAATACCGTATCCGGTAACAGTTACATTACCCGACCAATTGAGGTTCCCACCTACATAAACGATAGCTGGATTCTGTGCTGTCCCGAGCGTAACAGTTCCGCTGCTCTTATTGAAGTTGCCCGAATAAGTTTGAGTTGCAATTGACATATAGTTATCTGGATTAAAAGTAGGAACAGGCACATTGGCAGGAATGTTTCCGTCAACTGGCAAGTTATTTGGATTTTGATTTGGCTGCACTATTGCATTACCACTTTGTTGAAACTGGTTCGGGTAAGATAAGAATCCTTTAATAAGAGCATTACCGCTCATCGTCATTTGGCCATTAGTATGAACATTAGCATTCCATGCTGTGTTGTTATCATCTATCACTGAGGCATTTCCAGACAATTGAAGATTATTTCCTGATAATAATGCATACGTAAATGCCGGAGGAACCTGATTACCGCTTCCGGGTTTCTTCACAAGTGAAAACATATTTTTGGTTTGGCCAAAATATGTTGCCGACACGCTTATTTTTACCATCGAATCCGGCGCAACTACCGTATCTTTCATTGTGTAGGTAACCTGTCCGTCGAAAAATGACTTACTCGCCGGTTGTGTAACTCGGAATGAAATGCTGTCAGCAAGTTGAGATGTTAACATTTCTATCATTGTGTTGCCGATGTCGCGCACTTGAACCTCTGCATAGTACCCATACGAGGATTTTGATTGATCCAAAATAGTCCCGGATAAATTCATATTTATTATTACAAAAATTGAAAGAGTACCCAAGACATATATTAAAACTGTTTTTCCCATTTTAATCTCCTACTTCAAATTTCTAGGTCTATATTCTTTTCTCCACTCAACAGGACTGTAATTAGTGCTTACGGAATCTGCTAATTCGCTTTTTACCAGAACGCGGATAGTTCGAATATTCGCTCGGTTGGTTGGATTCGTCAATGATGAATAAGAAAGTTTATTCAACAGAGAATCATAATATTGTATATAAAATCTTGTAATCACCGAAGCAGTATTGACTGTTTGATTAACTTTTCGATACAACAATTTATCGCTAGGGTTTTTTGTGCTGCTCATTGCAGATGTGCTGCTCAAATAATAAGAAATTGTATCAATAGTCCCTGTGTTGTCATAATCGGAAGCATATTTGATCGAACTCGAATCTGCCTGGACAATTTTTGCTGAGGTAGCTTTGTATCCGATCTTATGAAAATCGTAATCAAGAATATTGGCTGCACCGATTACGCTCCGCTGATTGAACGTATCCTGATAATATTGAGTAGCGGAATCATTTATCCTCAAATTAAGCGCAAGAATAATTAGAATAATGTATGCGGCAATAACTATAGAACCAAGTAACTCTATTAGATCACTCATAACTTTTTATCAATAAGCTGTGGCATATTTTATTTTAAGTGTATCCTTCAAGTAAGTATTCGTTACAAAGACGTTAATCCTTTTTGTAAATGTCTTTGCGGCACTTATCTGATCGGGATTCATTTTACTAACATAATTAACATCTACTCGTGTATTAAAAATTCCTAACACCGACATTGTATCAGCACAAGTATAGTTTTTGTAATCATCAACATCATTAAATTGTAAAACGGACGATTCTCCAGCATCGGGGCCAAGTGATGCAACAGCTGTAAGCGAACTGGGATTGGAAACCGAAGTTGTCCGTGTGTTCTGATCAAATGATTTGGTTAGTATCTGATCGATTATGGATTGTGCAATACCGGACGCGGTTATGTATGCTTCATTATATAAGTCAGAATCGGTTTTTGAATTGAACGAGTTATAGATAGTAAGAGAAATGATCCCGAGTAAGACCATACTGCCAGCTAATAATATTAATTGACTTAAGCCCATAACTCCTTTTTCTTAATTTACATTAACCTTTTTGAGAAAATACGCAAAATTGGTAACTATATCTATACAATTACTATGCTAAAGAATGATTGGCTTTTATTCTAAAAAGTAAAGATTAGTTTTGGCTCTCTGTCTCAAAATGTAATTTCATTTTATTCTAAGACAGTTTGCCGGAGATCTAATTGGAGGTTACTTTCTTTTGATGAGCGTTTATATCGAGAAAAAATATAGAGAGATTATTCGTACCAATAAGAAATAGTTATTCTGGTTTTTGCAAAGCCGAAATTAGCCGCGTTAATAATTTCTCCTATTCCGTTGATTAACGCTTGTCTTGAAAAAAGCACAGTACCGCTTCCATTACCAATGGTGTTTCCTTCAGAAGGTGACGGAGTTATAGAAATAATTGCCCCAATAACAGTTGTATGAAGATGAACAATATCATCTGCAAGTATTAATCCTTTAAATATACCCAGATTTTCATTTTTAATAACGGCATTTGTTGTGCTATTGTGAATAACTAAAATTCCTGTCCCATCAATATTAGAAGAAGTCCAAATGCCTCCTGATGGCAGTTCAACATATGTTACACCTTTCAAGGGAAAAGATAAAAAGCTTGGATTAGTCGTATACTGGCTGCCGTTCACACTACTTTGCGCTAAACTTTTTAGAGTGCCTGTGGGAAAACCTTTTGCTCTGCCACCCATGACACTATCCGGAGTATTCGGGTAACCACCCGAATAAGTTGCATCCTCGTTAACAGTATTTGAGTTAGCGGGTTTTGCTGCTGCATAATCAGTTCCGGAAAAAGTTCCGCCAATCTTTGAAGAGCCGTCTTGTGATATATCTTGTGTTGACCAAAGACCAAGTGTGCCCTGACCTGCAATTAAATTTCCGTTTAGATCATGATCTCTTCCATCAACAGTTAAAGTACCACTTGTTACAACTTTATTGTTAGTTGAAATTGCAGCTTTAACAGTTGTTGGAATAAAACCGCCGGTTGGTATTTGTGCAAGTACAATAGAGGATTTTGTTTTGCCCGAATAAATTCCGCGCACATCAATTTTTATATAAGTTTGTCCGGCGATAGTTGTATCAATAACGCGGTAGTTAGCAGATCCGCCTAATACTGAAGAGATGTTTTGTGTTGAAGTTGCTCTATAAGTAGTAGAATCGGCAATTCGCGAAACCAACATTGATGCAACACCGTTTGCTATATTACGCGCATAGGTTTCCTTAAATTTGTCAATAGAATTTTGAGAGGCAACACCGACACTTTCGTTCATATTAAAATTTATAATACCAAACAGAGCAATACTTCCAAGCACAAATATTAAAACTGCTTTTCCCATTTTAATTCCTATAGCAAATTTTTTGGTCTAATTATTTCACGCCATTCCATCGGATTATAAAGATTGTTTATTGCATCCGGCAATTCTGTCTTAACATAAGTTCTCATTCCACGTATCTTTGCTCTTTGAACTGAACTTGAAAGAGAGGAATAACTTAATTGATTCCCGATCGAATCATAATAAACAATATTGAAACGAGTAATAACGGAAACAAGATTGGCTGATTGGCTGTTTATTTTTCTAAAAAGTTGTTTATCGTTAGGATTAGAAGTTGAAGTCATGGCTGATATAGCACCTGTGTAATAATAAATTGTGTCAATCGTTCCATTATTATCAAAATCTGATCTGAACTTAACTGCATTGGAATCAGCTTGAGTTACTTTTTCGCCTGTTGCTGCGTAACCGGCTTTGTATAAATCGTACTCAATTACTTGTGAAGCAGTAATTGCGCTTCTTTGATTATACGTACTCTGAAATATTTCTCTTGACGAATCAGAGATCTGCATGTTTAATGTAAAACCGATCAGCATTATGAATCCGCCAATGATTGATGCGCCAAGTAATTCTAAAAGTTGTCCCATAAAAACCTAGTAAGTAATAACGTGTTTAAGTTTTAGTGTATCTTGTAAATATGTATTTGTAACAAAGACATCTATTCTTTTCGTAAATGTTTTTGATAAACTATTAAGATCCGGATTCATCTTGGTTGCATAATTAATATTAACTTGTGTCTTAAAAATTCCCATTACCCCCAGAGTATCCAAACGCACATAATTTTTGTAGTCATCAGCGTCATTAAATTTAGTTACTGAAGTTTCACCGCTTTCAGGACCCAAAGAGCCGACAGCCGTTAGAGAATCTGTTGAGGTAATAGCTTTAGTAACGGTCTTTTGGTCAAATGATCTAGTTTGAATTTCATCAATAATTGATTGTCCGATTCCTGTTCCGGTGATTAGCGCCTGGTTATAAAAATCAATTTCTGACTTGCTGCGGTATGAATTATAAAAATTCAGCGAAAAAATGATAAGAAGAATTAAACTCCCTATGAGTAGTATTATTTGTCCAGTACCCATGCAATTATTTTTTTAGTATAAATTTCACTTGCTGAAATAGATTAGCTTTTACCAATCAATTCTTTCAGCTTAAAAATTAATTTTCTCAGAAGGTATACTCAAAAAGTGTGCAAGAATAATAAGGCGGTTTTTAATCTAAAATAACCCGAAAATAACATCACCGATTTAGAAGGTGGTAAGAATTTCCTGTATAAATGCATTCTGTTAAAATTATTATATTTAGATCAGATATTAATTATATAAGCTGTTAAAATGGATCCTATAAATCTTTTGATTGCAATTAATTTTTTTGTCTCTATGAGCGCCAATTATTCCGGTGCGAAAAAGGGGTTGAAAACATCGATAACAAGAGTTGTTGAAAGACCAGCAACATTTCTGCAAAAAGTACCCCCGAATGTTGCCGCTTTAGTTCTAATACTAACAATCTTTTCTATATTTAAAATAGGTTCTCTATCTGATAAATTTGAAATTCAATTTGAAAATATTCGCATCGCCGGACTAATTATGTTTCTAATTTTTTCTTGGCTTCAAGTATGGGCTTACAAATCACTCGGAAAAAATTACGCACAAGACATTGTTATTTTAAAAGAGCACCAGCTTAACACAACCGGTATCTATAAATTTATTCGTCATCCGCAATATATAAGTCAAGTACTTTCAGATCTTGGTGCAGGGCTTGCGCTTTTAAGTTTTACAGTTGTTCCGATAGTAATTTTAATTGAACTGCCTCTTTTTATAATGCGGGCTTCGGTTGAAGATAAACTGCTGCAAAAATATTTCGGTGATAAGTTTACCGCATATAAAAAACAAAGCGGGTTTATTATTCCGTTCATCGGATAAGTTGTTATGAAAACCAAATTACTACTGCTTCTAATCTTATTAACTGCCGCTATTATATTTTCGCAGCGCTTATATAAAATCTCAGTTCAAATTTCAGGAAGAGAAGAAACATTATCATATGTTACTAAAGCAGGAATTGACTATGTATCTGCGAAAGAATTATCATCTCTTCTTGGTGTAACACAGTTTTTCAATGCCGAGGCAGCTAAAATTGAAATTAAGTTCAAAGATTATATTCTCAAGTTTACAGCAAAGAATCAATTTGTAATTCTCAACCGCAAATCTGACGGCGCACAATCAATTTTTCAAATTCCTATTTCTACATTACTTATAAAGGAGGATGTATTTATTCCTCTAATCTATTGTGCTGATTATTTAAGTCTTGGTTACGGTAAAAAAATTTCTTTTGACAGCCGCGCTAAAAATTTAATTGTTACTGAAGAACCGTTTGCGACTGAGTCTTTTGTTAACGCAAAACAGTCCCAAGAAAAAGAAATTAAAACACCTGATCTGGAAACGCCGGTCGAAAAAGTAAGTTCGAAGTATGATATAAATTCTATTGAAGTTGAAGAAAAATCTAACGGAACATTGATTCGGCTTAAAGCGAGCCGCAAAATTAATATTCCCCGCCACTCGATCAGTAACAATATTTTGTATGTATTTATATCCGGAGTAACAATAGCACCGGATATTGTTAACTTAGTTAAACCTGCGGGACTCGTTCAACGGGTCAAAAAAACAGTAATCACAACTAAAAATAATCAACTGGAGTTTGTTCTAAACGATGGATATTCCACAACTGAAGCATTACAAGATTTAGATAGCTATGATATACTGATTACGATACACAATAAACTTTTTGATTCTACACCATTAAATGTTGATGATGCAAAATCTAAATGGCTTTTTGATTCTGTTGTAATTGATGCGGGACACGGCGGAAAAGATCCCGGAGCTATTGGCGTAACAGGTGTTAAAGAAAAAAACGTAAATCTTGCAATTGCTCTAAAACTAGGAAAATTAATTGAGAAAAATCTTCAGGGAGTTCATGTAGTGTATACTCGTAAAACAGATGAGTTCATTGAACTATATAAACGTGGAAAGATCGCTAATGAAAATGGAGGCAAACTTTTTATTTCAATTCACTGTAATTCAACCGAGGCAAAAGATATTTCGTTCCGCGGATTTGAAGTTTATCTTTTACGTCCCGGGAGAACTTCACAGGCAATTAAAATTGCAGAATTTGAAAACAGCGTAATCAAATACGAAGAGAATCCTGATCGTTATCAAAAATTAACAGATGAAAATTTTATTCTTGTAAGTATGGCACATTCACAATATATGCGTTACTCAGAAACATTTTCCGATCTCTTAGATCAAGAGTGGAAAAAGGATGTAAAAATTCCTGCTTTAGGTATTAAGCAGGCAGGGTTCTATGTTCTGGTCGGCGCTTCTATGCCGGGAGTTTTAATTGAAAACGGGTTTCTATCAAACAGAAAAGATGAAGCTCATCTTGCAAGTACAGAAGGGCAAAATGAAATAGCCAAAGCAATTTTTTCTTCTATTAAAAGATATAAAGAGAATTACGAAAAAGGATTTGGAAAGTAGCTGAATAAATAGCGATTAGCTATCAGCAGTCAGCAATTCAGATTTCGCACGTTTCATTCAGATTGCCTTAGGTTCAGCAAGTGAAGTCGAATATCTCATTCTCTTTTGTAAAGAGTTAAGTTTTATTAATGAAAATTCTTTTTTAGAATTTTCTAAAAATATTGTAGAAATCAAAAAATCATTAACAGCATTATTAAAAAAGCTGAGAGCAGACCGCTGAAAGCTGATAGCCATGTGATTTGTTATTAAAGACTCATCACCTTAACTTTACGACGTTAAATTCTAATAGAAAGGGTTATTGTAAATGACTAATGCACAAAAATGGATTGCCTCTTTTCTCGGTTTATTTCTTATTCTATTTATACTTGGAAGAATTACACGTAAAGAAGAACAGACAATGCCGCCAACGATGGGACAAATGGGACAGCAAACAACTCAAACTACTTCCGATGCAGACGGACAAACGTTGACTAAACAACTTGGTTGTATCACTTGTCATGGAGATAATTTACAAGGGTCACAGAAGGCGCCAGCGTTAGTTAATATTAGTAAGAACTGGACTCGTGACGGAATAATTAATTATTTGCGCAATCCTTCATCATACAGCGGCGGTTCACGTTTCGATGAGTACCGACAGAAATACAAAAGTACAATTATGCCTTCGTACAGTAATAGAGACGTTAAAGAACTTGGCAGGATTGCGGAATTTTTGTTAACCAAATAAGTTAATTCTCAATCGGTCTTAATATAAAGCCCGGTTTCAAAGGAACCGGTTTTTTTATTTTAAAGAATAATTTCTTTGATCGTCTCAACCTTATCATTCGAGAATGCATGTATAAAATGCATCGTGAAGTTTAATCGAGAAAATACCTCGACCGAGTTTTAATAAAGCCCTTCCCTTTGGGAAGGGTAGGGATGGGCTTTTATTTTCTAATTGCGGATACGCTAAAACAAGCAGCGGCATAAAATTAAAAATATCTCTCTTTCAAAATTTTAAGATGATGATGTGCATGTCCGGTCATGATATATGCAAGTGCGCGTACGGAAAGTTTATTTCCGTTTGAGGTGCCGGAGCGTAAAGACATCTCGTCAGTAAAATTTTTGAACATCAGCATATTTGATGTACGTAATGCACAAAATTCTTCAACAAGATCGGCAAGTTTGATCTCGCTGTAATTTGATTGATGAATATATTCGTTCTCGTCAAATCCATGAAGATCTTTATTATCGTTGCGTGCAAAACGTAGTGCGCGATAAGCAAAAATTCTCTCAGCTTCTAAAATATGACCGAGAACTTCTTTCACGCTCCATTTATCAGGAGAATAACGGAACTCGGATTGTTTTTTGGTAACATTCTTGAATAATCTTTTTACTTCAGCAATTTGCTTGTTCATACTTTTAACAACATCCCCGTCCGGGACTTTTTCAATATAAGTATGATAATATAGTGCGTATTCATCTTTGTTGGGTCGTTTCATTTTTTACCTCTATGAAATATCACGGGTTAAATAATCGTTATAATCTAGAACGATACGGGAATATTCTTCCTTCATAAGAGGTGAAGAAAAAATAAAATCCGCAGATGCTCTGTTACATGCAATAGGAATATTCCAAACAACGGCAATGCGAAGAAGTGCTTTCACATCAGGATCGTGCGGCTGAGGTTCAAGCGGATCCCAGAAAAAAATCAACACATCAATTTTATTTTCTGAAATTTTTGCGCCAAGTTGTTGATCGCCGCCGAGCGGACCGCTTTGCAACCGGGTTATTTTAAATCCCAAATCTTGTTCAAGCAATTTTCCGGTAGTACCCGTTGCATAAATTTCATGTTCACCAAGATTGCCGCGATTGTATTTTGCCCACTCGATCAGATCTTGTTTTTTATTATCATGGGCAACAAGCGCGATCCTTTTCTTTTTCTTCATTCCTATGTTGATAAATTTTTTCATACATCTCCTAATTATATTTTGTTTTTTCCTTTAACATCGTCCTAAAATAATAACAGCATAAAGTGAAATATTATTTCTTGAACTTACTTAACAAATCAGCAATAGCATCTTTATGTGCCATGAACCCAAGCATTTTTAGCTTTACATAATCTTCTTGGTAAAAATAATATCCTTTATCACCTACATTGAAAGAACCCGAACCTGAATCCTTTATTAAGAACCAATCCTTACCATCTTTATTTAAGTAACCAACTATATGAATTCCGTGGTCGTCGCCTGTTGTTCCGTTGCTAAAACGGAATTGCCGAGCGGATTCATCAATATATTCAGAAGGAATATCGAACGAAGGAATCATAGCAACTTTTGCGTGCGATTCGATTCCGGCTTCAGAAACATCTCCGAAAATGGCAAGTGTAAATCCTTTTCTAATTGTATTTTTTATTGTTGATATAAAAACATCAAGAGGAACGTTATAGTAATCTTTGTTATGCCACCAATTATCCGGAACTTCATACTCTGCTTTTTCATAATATGGTTTTTGCATTAGCGACATTACTGCAACATAATCATCTAAGTTAAACCTAACTACGTTATTCAAATATTCTTTTGGTGTGTATTCTTTTCCGTCAACAGTAAATTTGGTTGGCGGTTCACCCAGATAATGATTTAAAATTGATTTTACAGTATTAACAACCTCATCCTCATTCCATGAATTTGAATTCTTGATACCGATAAGATAATTATTGATCTCTTGAAACATTTTACTGTGATCGTGATATTTTTGTCCCGGTAGTTTTCCATCGTAAACACTTTCCGGAACTATACCATATTCTTTCCAAATTCTAATAACTGCATTTGCCTGCGATCCTTCTCCGATGGTCGAATTTCCTCTTTCGGTAACGAAGCGTCTAACCTTTGCAAGGTATTCCCAATATGCTGTCCAAATCTCTGAGAGTTTTATTTTTTTGTTATGAATTCGATAGACTTCAGATTCCAAATAAGAGGTTGTTGAGAAAGACCAGCAAGTTCCGGTATTGCCTTGATTAATCGGATCATTGTGCCAATAATTTGTAAACTCACTTTTTGATTTGGGAAGATTTAATCCCGTATAATCCATTTTGAAAACTTTATTATCAGGCTTTGCTTTTTTGTTGAAATCATCAATCCCTTTTTGAACCTCATCCCAAAATTCACTTTTAGGTTGAACGAATGTTCCCTTATCATGCACTTGTGCAGTGATTAATCCGCTTAATAAAAGTGTGAATAGAAAGATTTTAAAATTCTTCATTTTAATTCTCCGGTTATTCTAACTAATGGACAAATTTTACATAGTGAAATTAATGAAAGAAAGGGAAGTTTGTTTAAATAAATTTGATCAGAAAAAATGTTAGTAACAGTGAATTTTGATGAAATGGATTTTGAATTTAAGAATTATCGGAAAACTTGTGTGCAGCCTATTTTTAGGTCAGTTCTTCTTTTTCCTTCTTTTGTGAAGTTTCAGGGACAATAATATCTTGAAGTGAAAATGTAATCAAGACATTATTTTTAATTTTAAATGATAGGCTTTCAGTATCAACGGTAGGAACTTGATAACTTTCGTTAATCGCTGATGTACTTGAAGTTATATAATTAACCAAATTTTCGTTTCTATTTATGATATGTTTCATATTTTCAATTAATTATTGCAAATATAATAAAAAATTTTCATTCGTGTTTCCAACCTTCAAATTTTCTTTGGTCTTCAATTGCAAAACGTTGTAATCCAGGTATATTTGGAATGCCTGGCATACTTTGTTGTAATGGAATTTGAGATTTCGTCATTGTTCCTTCAGTTACAAATACATCCGTACCCCCCTCTATACTCTCAATTAACGCTCGTCGAAACGAATAATTTACTGAATTACTTGCACCTAAAACAACACTTGGGTCAAAGTGTTTTGACAATTCCAATTCTATATGAATACTGTCGTAAATTGAATTTATTGTTTTATAAAAATCCATTGATGGTGTTTCAATTTTTAGTCCTAAATCATTTCTTGCCTCTCTTCTATAAATAGGATAATCATGACTACCAGATTCCGAACACAAGAAAGAAATAATTTTATTTATTTTATTTTTATCCTTAAAATGCTCGCTTAATAGTTTTTTACCTAACATTTGAATTTGTGTTCTTGATCTGAAAACATTGCCAACAACGACTGGATGAATCTTTTCTGAAAGTCCAATGAAAATTTTTGTTAAATCATTTTCATTTTTTATTTTAAGTTCCTGTTTTGCATATTCAAAATATCCTTTTATTGACTCAACACTTACAGGTACTCTTGCCTGTGGATTCTGAGGAAAAGTAGGATTTTGCGGATTTAATGGACTATTAAGACTAGGGTCAATTGGTCCCAAAGTTGCTTGTTTTGTCATTACAATATTATTGGCTCCAAGACATATCAATGTGCCTGCACTTCTCGATTTTGAAGGCACGATAACTTCGTACTCATCACAAAACTGTTTGATTAGATTAATCAAACTCCATGCAGCCATTGTATCGCCGCCACGAGTATATAAATAAAGCGATAACTTTTTGGGTAAATTGAATTTGTCAAGATGATTTACAAAATAATCTTGCATTTCAGGTGAAATTTGAGTTTCGAGATTTTGTCTATCACCAGTAATGAATACTAATAATTTTGAATTTCTCTCTTTCTCAATTTTCTTGTATAACTCAATTCTGTCTTTTATCATAATATATTTACTTTAGATAGTATTGTCTCTTTATAGGTTGCACACAACTAGTGTTCTGCCACAGAAATAGCTTTACATTGTCATAAACTTTGTTTATCTTTGTCATAAATAAAAAAGGAATTTTATGACAGAAATAGAACAACTCAAGAAACTT
>Ga0265292_1001502_pt1 | contig 20352 bp, 20 predicted proteins | sample Munlanlewell296A_FD_189080 | JGI IMG/M metagenome (GOLD analysis project Ga0265292, IMG submission 189080) | Leachate microbial communities from a municipal landfill in Southern Ontario, Canada - Leachate well 296A | ecosystem: Engineered > Solid waste > Landfill > Unclassified | place: Canada... | reverse complement strand
GGCAGGATACTGGTTATGGATGATGAAGAATCTATATTAGCAATAGCAGAGAAAATGCTTGCCAAACTTGGATACGATGTTGTTACTGCCAGGAATGGAGAACAAGCAGTTGAGATATATAAACAGGAGATGCAGTCAGATAAAAAAATCGATGCGGTGATACTGGACTTAACAATAGTCGGCGGGATGAGCGGGAAAGATACTATAGGACAACTGCTAAAAATAGACACGAATGTCAAAGCTATCGTATCAAGCGGGTATTCAACCGACATAGTTGTATCGGAATATGATAAGTACGGGTTTAAAGGTATACTGCCCAAACCATATGAACTGGCTGCGATGTCTCACGTGTTAAACAAATTATCATTACCATGACGGAATATTCTCGTTATTTTTTAAGTCAAGTAATGAATAATTATTGAAACTTTTTTAAGGTATCGATTGTATAACTGTATGAGAACGGATAAAAAGGATAAATGAGGTAAAGAACAATGAGTTGTAAAAAAGCAGTTGAAATTATTAACAAAAAGATGGATTACGACCGGGTAAGTACGGCTGACCTCGAGTTTTTATCTGAACACACACAAAAATGCAGAGTGTGTAAAGAAAAATACGAATTTTATGCAAAATTAGATAATTTGAACGAATATGCTGGAAAAATAGCAGTACCGGAAACTTTTACTTCCAAAGTGTTAGTAAAGACAAGGAATGTTACGGATTCAAGTGAATATGAAATTAAACACAGTATATTCGATAGCTTACGTCTTGCACGTATAAACATACTTTCATTAACAGCGGCTATTATAATGATCGCAACAATCCCTGTAGCAATCTATCATTTCACAGTAGCCCAACCAACAGCGCAGCAGGTATGGTTGAAGTTCGACCTTCCTGCCCCGGAAAATGCATCAACTGTATCTTTGGTTGGCGATTTCAATAACTGGGATGAAAAATCCGGGCAAATGATACGCAGTAATGGTAATTGGACGATTATAGTACCGTTACAACCCAAATGTTATAAGTATATGTTTGTTATTGATGGGAAAAAGTATATGTCCGATCCAAAATCAAAAAATGTTATTGAAGATAATGACGGGAGAAAGAAATCAGTAATAGATCTTAGTAAAAGTATATGAGTATACATATAATGATTAGGAAAAAGGAGGTGAATTTATCAGTAGTTAGGTCTCAAGTGAGTAAAAGTAAAATCAAGAGTTCGAAAAACAAAAACATAGGAGGATTAGTTAAATGAAGAAAGTATTGATGATAGGATTAGTGTTAGTATTCAGCACAGCGCTTGCATTCGCAGCAACAGGCTCAGGAACCGGCACGGGTACACAGTCTGGTACGGCAACTCAATCTGGAACAGTAACACAGACTCAGTCTGGTACGGGTACGGGAACTCAATCCGGCACAGCAACACAGACCCAGGCGCAAGACGGTACAGCAACGCAGACACAAACCCAGGCGCAGGATGGAACCGCGACACAGACGCAGACTCAGGCGCAAGACGGTTCTGGCAGCGGCAGTGGTACGCAAACACAGACCCAGGCCGGTGGCAGCTATTCAAAAACAGCAATGTCTTCAGTAGATATGCAGAAGATGTCAGAAACCTGCACAAAAGCTGGTTTAACAAATGAAGAATGCCAAAAAGTTATGCAGTCTGCGGATAAAGCAACAGCAGCTGGTACGTCTCCTCGCGAGATTCGTCAGATGACGAAAGAGATGCTGCAGAGCAAACTCGGTGCGGAAGCAGTTGCCGCATCAATCGATGCAGTTGCTAAAGCAGTTGCAGAAGGCGTTCCTGCGAAGGAAGCCAAAGTTGCAGTAGCGTTAGCCGCGAAGAAATGCGCGAAAGAAGGAATTACGGGTGAAGGATTGAAAAACGCAATCCAGGCAGCAGTAGCTGAAAGAAAATCAGTCCGTACTTCCAGCTCATCCGGTGACGGCGCAGTAAAGACGCAGACCACAGCGAAAGAAAAAGTTAAAGAAGCTATTAAAGAACAAGCCGGTGATGCGACACAGACGCAGTCCGGGACAGCGACGCAAGAAAAGCAGATGAAGCCACGCAGATAACTTTTGCGGTATAAAGTTGTACCTCAACAGCAAAAGATAGCGGTAGCCTCTGAGTTCTAAAAACTCAGAGGCGCCGTTGTTTGTTTATTGTTTTAATATTTATAGGAATATAATGTCTCGTTGTAATGTACTAATTTCTTGTGTTTTAACGTTACTTTTTTCCGCTCCTTCCTTTGCTGGATGGACTGTTCAGTCTGTTGATACTGACGGCAAAGCTGGGATGTACACATCACTTGCGTTGGATACCAATAATTACCCTGCAATAAGCTATTATGCCGGCGCATTTGTCGGAGAGTATTGTTCAGTTTCAGCAGACACGAATAACATTCCTCATATATGTTACTACGATTGGGCGCAGGGTGATCTTAAATACGCAACAAAATACGGGGGTATATGGGAGATTACAGCAATCGATACTATTGGCGATGTTGGTGAGCATTCGAGTATAGCACTTGACTCACAAAACAGGCCGCATATAGCATATTACGACTGGACTAACGACGATTTAAAATACGCTAAGTGGAATGGTTCTGCATGGGAAATTCAAACCGTTGATTCTACTGGCGATATCGGAGAACATACAGCAATTACGGTAGACAGTTTGGGCAATCCTCATATATCGTACTATAGCTGGACCGGCAGTTATTTAAAGTATGCAAAATGGAATGGTGCTTCATGGGAAATCTCAGTAGTAGATAATGCTGATACCGTAGGTGAATATACTTCAATAAAGGTTGATACAAATAATATTCCGCATATCAGTTATTATGATTCGGGTGGTGCAGACTTAAAATACGCGAAGTGGACTGGTGTGAAATGGTCGACTTCGGCAGTTGATACATTGGGTGCTGTAGGTCAATTTACGTCAATGGCATTAGATTCTTCGAATAATCCGGGAATAGCATACTTTGATTGGTCTGCCGGAGGGTTAAAATACGCTAAGTGGACCGGTTCTGTATGGAACATTTCTACAGTCGATAGCGGGACTGACTTTGTTGGGGAACATGGTTCTTTAGTATATATCAACAATCTGCCAAATATAAGTTATTACGATTGGACAAACCATGATTTAAAATACGCTAAGTGGACCGGTTCTGTATGGGAAAAACAGGTTATAGATTCTGCAGGTGATGTGGGAACATATTCATCTCTTGCTCGCGGTATAAATAATAATTTACATTTAGCATACTTTGATTCCAGTAATTTCGATCTTAAATATGCGAAGTATAATGGTTCATCATGGGAAATTGAAACAGTGGAAGGACAACCTAACTGTTTAAAACTTGCCCGTTGGACCGGCACGAGCTGGAGCATTCAAACGATTGATAATCTAAGCGATGCGGGGCAGTATAATAGTTTAGTAATAGATTCAGGTAATAACCCAAAAATTAGTTATTACGACTGGACAAGTTCAGATCTAAAATATGCAAGTTACTCAACCTCTACCGGATGGGATATAGATGTAATAGATGCAGCAGAAGATGTAGGACAGTATACCAGTTTGGCCTTAGACTCCAGCGGCCATCCGCAGGTAAGTTATTACGATTCTAGTAATGCTCGGTTGAAGTATGCTGAATGGAACGGTAGTTCATGGTCGTATTCTGTAGTAGACAGCAGCGGGCAGGTAGGGATGTATAATTCAGTAAAAATTAATAGTCAAAACATACCTTGTGTGAGTTACTATGACTGGATATATGGCAATCTCAGGTATTCAAAATGGACAGGTACTACATGGTATTACGAGATTGTTGATAGCAGCGGTGATGTCGGGTTATACACGTCTCTGCAGTTAGATAATGACGGCCATCCGCGGGTAAGTTACTACGACTGGACAAACGGAGATCTAAAGTACGCGGAATACACTACATCCGGGTGGGTAGTGCAGACAGTTGATTCTATAGATGATGTTGGGTGGCATACGTCTTTAGACTTAGATTCCAACGGGTACCCGCATATTGCGTATTACGATTGGACGAACAACGATTTGAAGTATGCATACTGGACCGGGACAAGTTGGAGTATTCAAAGAATTGATGCAGCGGGCGATGTAGGCGAGTATTGTAAGTTAGTTTTGGATTCTAATAACAACGCGTATATAAGTTATCTTGATTGGACAACATCTGTACTTAAGTTAGCCAAATATATGCCAGATTCAACTGTTTACTATATTAAAGGATATGTTAGGGATTCAAGCGGATTTGGTATTTCAAACGCGACGGTAACGCTGTCAGGGAATCAAATATATAAGTCCTTTACTGATAATGAAGGATATTATGAATTTACTGCGATACCATCAGGGGATTGGACCATCACCCCGGTAAAGTCTGGGTGGAGTTTTAATCCAATGACATACGTTTATCGTCCATTATCAACATCTTTTGATGACCAAACATTCGTGGGTTCCTATACTGGTAGTGAGACTCGCTACTATATTAAAGGATATGTCCGGGACAGTAATAGCGTCCCTGTGGATGGATTTACTATTGCACTTACCGGTAAAACTACCGGATATTGTATAACAAATACCAGTGGGTACTACGAATTTTTGTCACTTTCGTCCGGTAGTTATATTATTACCCCTACAAAATACGGGTGGTCTGTAACACCAGGCAGCCGCAGTGTTGCATCGTTAACCGCTAATCTATCTGATCAAAATTATACCGCGCTGCAAATACAACTGTCGGTTCAGGGATATGTCCTGACCTCATCGAGTACAGGAATTTCACAAACAACGGTAACAATTACCGGGGATAAATATCAGGTGTATCTCACTACGTCGAGCGGGTATTATTATTTTTCTAATCTTGCTTACGGAAATTATGGCGTTGCTGCGTATAAAACTGGCTGGAATTTTAATCCGATAAACTATGCTTATCAAGAAATGGAAACAAACCAAACTACACAAAATTTTGTTGGGGCGTCTGTCTCAACATCCTCAACGGTTTGTTATATTAAAGGGTATATCCGTAATGTTACTGGCGAAGGCGTTTCAAATTTTACCGTATCACTAAGCGGTAAAACATCAGGTAAATATATCACCGGTACGGATGGGTACTACGAGTTTTTAAATTTATCAACCGGGACATATACAATTACTCCTAACCGAACAGGCTGGGTAGCTTCACCGGTGAATAAAACATTAAATCTCACATCCAGTCAGGGAAACCAGAACTTTGCGGTGTCTTCAGTGTTTTTTATCAAAGGATACGTTCGAAAAACCACAGGATACGGTATTAACGGTACGACAGTAACCTTATCCGGGACAAAATCTGCAAGTTATGTTACTAACTCAAGTGGGTACTACGAGTTTATAAACCTATCTACCAGCAATTATATTGTCACTCCTATCCGTCAAGGGTATATGTTTAATCCGTTTAACAAGCTGTTTTATCCATTAACCACTCAACCGGATACTATTAATTTTGTTGGTACTTTTGTTACAGGATCTCTTTATTATATAAAAGGATATCTACGTGACGGGAATAATACTGGAATAGCAAATATTACTGTATCAATTTCCGGGATAATATCGGGTAGTTGTATGACTAATATATCCGGGTATTACGAGTTCCTGAATTTATCTACAAGTACATACACAATTACCCCTATGAAAACAGGATTAGTGTTTTCACCGTCTACTAAAACAATAAACCTGTTGTCAAATCAGGATAATCAAAACTTTAGTGTGGTAACGAAAACGTATAGTATCAATGGGTACGTTCGGGCATCAACAGGGAATGCTATTGAAAAAGCTACAGTTACATTATCAGGGGATAAATATCTTGTAGTAATTACAACAGGAAGCGGGTATTATCAATTCATATCTCTTAATTCAGGTAATTATGTTGTATCAGTGAAAAAAGAAAAATGGGTATTTTCTCCTCCGACAAACAGTTACAATCCGTTGGATGTTGATAAACAAAATCAAAATTTTGTGGCATCAGGGATGAAATATTACATTAAAGGATACCTCCGCGATTTTAATCATAACGGAATATCCGGTGTACAAGTGTTGCTAACCGGTATCAGTACCGGTAGTTATACCACAGATTCTACGGGGTACTACCAGTTTTTATCATTATCCGTTGGGGAATACACGGTTTCACCAGTAAAGAACGGGAGCAGTTTTAGTCCTTATAACAAACAAATTATACTTGATTCCAACCGGGATGAACAAAATTTTACCGGTTATTCCGGAGTTAATATGTACAAGATATCAGGAAAAGTAGTAGACAGTGCCGGTATGCCATTGGCGGGTATAAAGCTGTCACTGTCAATAGACAACTCAGGGATAATTGTTACAGACAGTGCAGGCAAGTATTACCTAAGCAATTTATTGCCCGGTGATTATAAACTAATACCCGAGAAAGAGGGTTACTCTTTTTCTCCTAAATACAACAAATTGTATTTAAGCAGTAATATTGAACTTGACGATTTTATATCTGTTCTAGGGACATTAGAAGGTAAGTCTCTAGGGTTAAAGCCGGTAAATAATTTGTTCAATCCGTCCACAGGACAAAAAGTTGCTGTTTGGTATAATACCACTGAGTCAAATGAAGTTGTGATTAAAGTGTTTACATTGGATGGTATACTTGTGAAAACATTAAGAAACGAAACACAGCTTGCCGGGCAGTATGCCGTAAGCTGGGATGGGGAAGATGATACTGGCACAATGGTTCCTTCCGGTGTATATCTCGTACAGATTCGTGCTGGTAGTTATAAAGATGTGAAGAAGATTGTTGTTATAAAATAGGAAATTGTTTTATGATGCGCTACAATAAATTGGTAATAGCTGCTGCGATATCGGTACTCTCTTGGTCTATGGTATATTCATCAAATTCTATATCTTCGGCAGTATCTTTACGCAATAATCTTGCGCCTCGTGCTGCCGCGATGGGTGACGCGTATGTTGCAGTAACGGGTTCGGGGGAAAGTATATTTTATAATCCAGCTGGAACGTACGGCGCTCTCGGAACAGAAATAAAGCTTGGAGGATACAAATCTTTAGTAGATACGTATTATACCGGCACGTACGGAAACATTCGGGTAAGCCCTTTAACTTCAGTATGGCTGGCTTACTACATTCTGAACGGCGGTATGGCAGAAATTAACTATATCGATGGGAGGAGTAAAATAGTTAATGCCTTAGATGAACGTGTTTTTCAGGCGAATTACGCGATAAAAATGGATAAAGTATTGTTAGGCACTAATGTAAAATACATGAAAAGTATGATTGCGGAACAATATGAAGCCGATGTATATTCTGCTGACGCAGGGTTTATATGGCAATTAGTTGAGAATAATAAAAATAAGATATGTCTCGGATTTTCGTTAAATGGTATTGGCAACAAAATAAAGTATATAAGTGTAGAAGATGATGTGCCATTAACTCTGCGTTTTGGAGCCTGTTACCAACTTTTGAGAGAAGAAGGGAAAGATGTTACAATAACCGCGGATGTTGTAAAAACAGGCACTGCGCAGGCACGTGAAAACTTGGGGGTTGAATATATTGTTAACCACAATCTTGTGTTGAGAAGCGGGTACAAAATCGGGTACGATTCCGATTCTGTTACATTCGGCTTGGGAGTTTTACTGGGCAAGATTAGAATAGATTATGCGGTGGCAATGATGGGTAGTTTTGATTATACACATAAAATCGGATTAACATATATTTTACGTTCAACAGGAAAACAACAGGCCGCAATCGTATCACCAAAACCAGCCGGACAATGATGATGTGATAATATTATTTGAGTATCCCGCTACCGGGTTGTTCGAAGATAGAGTTTCATAATCATACCGAAGATTCAACCGCAACTTGCCAAGATCGCCAAAATCGGTAATTATGTAACCAAATGACATTGAAAGAGTTGAGACAGTGTCTCGTTGTATGTCCGTTGAATAGAGATTGTCAGAATTTAGGTAATGCCGCTGTCTATAGTTTACGGATTGGATATCGCCGGTAATATTGAAAATAAAGGGGTGTAACGTATATATCCCGTACCCGATCCCGAATTTATGCGCAGAATAACTGTTGTAATCAGAAATAATAAATTCGTCATCCGTATAATAAGTTTTGTCTGTTCCATAATGGAGATAGTCCCCGTTCGAGATTAAACTGTCGTAATTGTATTTAATACTTACCTGCCCAAATAAAATGATTGTAGTATAGTACAACGTGCCACCAATGTTTTCATCAGTCCTGGTGAGTGAAGACGTTGTACCGTCTGAGGTTTGGTATAGATGATATTCCAGGAATGGTTTATGGTATGAATATGCATACAATTTCATGCTGTTGAACAAGGATAAGTCATAGCCAAGAGACATAAAGTAACCGGTCATAAGGTTGTCCAAATTGTACAGCGGGTAATCCGTTTGTTGATAAATATACGATAATGAAAGCGTGAGTTCGTCAGTAAAATACGCTTTTATTTCAGGAGACAAGTATACTCCTGTAAAATCATAAGTAGTTCGTTCGGGCTGAAGAAAGTAGTCGTATGTACCGGTGAAATTAAATTCAATAGTATCGTTGAACAACGAAGAAAACACTTCCTCGGAAATAGATTGCATTGAATATTTTGCTGAGGTGTAATTACCATACATCCTATTGTCTAAACGGTACGATGTATTGCAATAAAATTTAGGGGAAAATACTGTTTTTGCTCCAAGTATTACCGCCAGGTTTGATAGCGTATCTGAAAATGCTGTTGATGTGCGGTAAAGGTTATCTGTATTACCGGCGGTGATATCAAAATTTGACCATCCCCGGACAGAAATTCCTTCAGTGTATGGGCAAACGGTGAACATCAAAATTGTAGCGAAAATGAATCTTATATGTTTCATAAAGTATATTTTAGAAAATATTATGGTGAAATAGTAACTTATGTTTTCACTAACTCTATCATACCCGCAGCGGCCATACGCTCGTCTTTTATTATTACAGCACCGGTAATACCGGGAATGTTTACGGCATACTCAGCTGCTTTCTCCACATCGTCAACGTTTTTTACGTGATTACCCGCAGAGGTGGCTACAGCATCAGCAAGCGTTGTGGATTCTGAAATTATTACCACAGCATCTGCTGTACCAAAACTTAACGAATGTCCTACAGTACCCGATGATGTGCATACACCAATCCCTTTTGGGTACGGGGGTAGGCGTATACCCAGTTTTCCACTGAATTTATTATTCTCTCCCGCATATATCCCGGCAATACGTTCTTTTGTACTTGCAATAAAAATATCACCGCCGTTTTCTATGATAAGCTCAGTAGATTGCGGAAGCAGTTTTTTCCCAACGAACTCCGCAACCGCACCGGCAACTGTTGCCATCGGGCCGACACCCGCTGTGGCGGACTGTTTTATCATTTCCTGAACAATAGCAGTTTCTTCCGGTACATCGCGTGTTGTTATTGGCACAAGGCTTGTCTGAAACTCCGGGCGTAGAGCGATATACCGTTCAATTTCATGCCGGTACTTTTTTACCAATACAACAGCGTCATTCACAAGGTTAACTTCCGCACGAAACCATAGTTCAGTCTCACGCACTTTAACTTCAAACGTTTTCAATACCCTGTCTTTTGTCCATTCATGATAAAACCTGGGAACATATTCGCTTGTTTTCATAATCCATACACACGCTTTCTTGTCTTATTAATGTAGTATAGTAAACCATGGTTTTGCATGTAAACAATTTAAATTACCATATTGACATATAAACCACTTTTTGTATTATATACAAAACATATTAAGTTTCATAGAGGTTAAACAAAGAGGGAAAAGGGAGGAAAAGCAGATGAAAAGGTTTATCGCAGTGTTGTTAACCGTTGTATTGATGTCGTCAGCGTCCGCGGTGTTTGCTACACAAAGCCGTATGGAAGGTATGGGATTAAGTAATTGGATGGCGGAAGATGATTACAATATATGGGATAACCCCGCGAGATTGGTGCAGTATCCGGGATTAGTTTGGGGCGAGCTCGGGATACCAACAGCGCCGATGTCGTATACACAGTGGGCAGGGGTTAGCAGTAAGAAAATGCCTATCGGCACAATCGCAGCATTTGTCGGGCGGCCGTATTCCGGATCAATCACCTCGATGTATTCAGCAGTGTCCGGTATGGACTTAACAGCAGTCCCTGTGGCGATAAATTCGGCGAACGTTACCGGTGCGGCGTTAACCTGCGCGATGTCTACGGTATTAACACCCTTCAATCATCTCGACCTTTTCTGGAGTATATCACCGCAGTTAGCGGTATGGGTGAATATGGCGGATCATTATGATACACTCTCACATACTTATACTTCCACAACCCGTGCGAATGGTGACGGTACAGCGAAGTCTGACCGCGGTACTGCAGAATATAATTTCGGTGTAGGTACGATGCTGGAAAAACTTGGGCCGATTGAAAGTTTGGATGTCGCCGTAAAAATTGGATTACCGTTTGTAACAAACATATATTCCGAAAGATGGTATGTTGCCGCGCAAAACCGTGAAGGTTCAGACGACCGTGAGTTCAAAAGTAACGGCGCGTTCACGTTTGACTTTTATGCGCGCTGGTTCCTGCGGATAATGCAAACCAGTAAATTAATGATGTTCAGTAATGTTTCTATGAACGGATTAGGCAGTCTTTATACTGATAAACGCGATGCTAATGCGGATGGTACGCTTGATGTTAACACAAAACAAACACGTAACCTGGGAGTTTACGGGTTCAACTTCGGTGCGGGTGATGTTATGCCGCTGGGTGACCGCACAACATTGTACGCAGCGTTGAGTTTAAAAATATCGCAGTCATCGTATTCAGGGAAGACCGAAAATTTGATTAATACCACCACTACGGAAGAATATGCTGCAAGTACGTTTGGTTTAGGTGTTCCGCTTAACTTCGCGATTGAACATAAGGTTTCAAAGGTGTTCACCTTACGCGGCGGGCTAGAACAGTTATTATGGAAAAACGGCGTGCTTGATGTAAACGACAACGACTGGGCGGCAAACGCAGTTGTTTCAAATGCGAAGTATCAAACAGTAACCACGGGTATCGGGAATATTACATTCAATTTTGGCGCAACAGCGAATATCAGCAATTCACTGGTTATCGACGCTGTGTTGAACCAGGACGTATTCTTCAGTGGTACGTATATCGTCAGCGGGCGCACAAATTATCCGTTGTCACGGATTACATTAACGTATAAATTTAAATAAGATTTAGGGATTGTTAAGGATATTAAGAGGTTATTGGAAATACAAAAATATGTCAGTAAAAAAGATTAATAAACAGTATAACGTAGGAGTGGTAGGCGCTACCGGGGCAGTGGGGCAGGAAATGGTGAGCTTGCTTGAGAAACGCAAGTTTCCTGTGAAAAACCTGCGGTTATTCGCATCGGAACGTTCTGCCGGGAAAAAGGTTAAGTTTGCAGGAGTTGAGGTCGCGGTTGAAGAGTTAGCTAAGTACAAACCTTCCGCCGCAGATCTTGACGTCGCATTATTTTCTGCAGGCGCTGCGATTTCCAAGGAGTACGCTCCAAAGTTCGCGGATGCCGGGATTTATGTGATTGATAACTCCAGTGCGTGGCGTATGGATCCCGGGGTACCGCTTGTGGTACCTGAGATTAATTCGCATGAATTGTCGTCAGACCGCAAACTTATAGCTAACCCGAATTGTTCGACGATACAGATGGTGGTTGTACTTAATCCGTTGCATAAAGCTGCAAAAATTAAACGCATCGTTGTTGCAACGTACCAAGCGGTTTCCGGTGCGGGCGCATGGGCGATTGAAGATTTGAAGATGCAAACCAAAGCGTATGTTGAAAATAAACCGATACCTAAAGGCAAAAAAATGGCACACCAGATTGCATTCAATCTTATTCCTCAGATCGACGTGTTTATGGATAACGGGTATACCAAAGAAGAGATGAAGATGGTGAATGAAACACAGAAAATTATGGGTGACAACGATATCAAAGTTTCTGCAACGTGTATAAGAGTTCCGGTGTTCAGGTCGCATTCTGAAGCTGTGTGGATTGAAACTCAAAAACGGTTAACTATCACGATGGTGCGTGATATATTATCAAATTCCGAAGGTGTAGTCCTGTTGGATGATCCCGCGGCAGGAAAGTATCCTATGCCGCTTGATGCGGAATGTAAAGATGTAACCTATGTCGGGCGTATAAGGGAAGATATTTCAGTACCTAACGGCCTGGCGATGTGGATCGTAAGCGACAACCTGTGGAAAGGCGCTGCACTTAACGCTGTACAAATCGCGGAACAGTTGATGAAACTGCAGTTATTGTAATATAACCGTAATGCCGGGTGAATTTGTGCATGCAACTGAAAAAGTTGAAAATATAAAGTTAGTGCTTGAGTACGACGGTGCGGGATTTTCCGGCTGGCAGAAACTTACTTCCGGGGGGAAAACGTATAAACGTACCGTCCAGGAAGTAGTAGAAAATGCATTAACACAAATCCTTGATACAGAGATCATCCTTACAGGCGCGTCACGTACAGACAGCGGTGTTCATGCGCGCGGGCAGGCCGCGAATTTCCGTGTTGATTCCCCGAAACTTTCTGTGGTGACAATTTTAAAAGCGTTGAACAACATATTGCCTCGTGATATTAGCATACGTTCTGTGACAAAAGTACCCTACGAGTTTAATGCGCGCAGGGATGCGAAGTGTAAAACATACAAATATTTTTGGCATAACAACGGTATCCGTCCTGCGCTTGGACGGCAGTACTGTTGGCATTACGTGTCAGAAATTAACTTAGGGGTTATACAGTCAGAATGCAGGAAGTTTATTGGGAAAAAAGATTTCCGGCAGTACGCGTACCGTATTAGTGACAAAAAAAATACGGTATGTGCGTTAACTGAAGTCAGTGCGCGTAAGATAAAAGGCGGGTTTATAGTGTTTACGATAACAGGAGACAGGTTTCTTCATAAGATGGTCCGCTGGATTGTCGGGTATCTTATCCAACGCGGGCAGGGGAAGATAAATCCTGTCCCCTGGGTTGTACCCCCGCAGGGATTATGCCTCGAAAAAATATTTTATTAACAAATAACTTTAATCATTGACACAAAAACCGGGATATAGTAAAATAATCGAACGTTTGTTATTTACTTATGTAATTTAGTATATAAACAACAAAAGTTTTAAGAAAAGAGAAAGGCTGTTTGTAAAGTTTTCGGTAAAAAGGTGTAACTATGAAAAAAACGTTTATGATCAAAGAGAAAGATATCAAGCGCGTATGGTATACGATCGACGCTACGGATCAGCCCCTGGGGCGGTTGTCAACAAAAGCAGCAACGATATTGATGGGTAAAAATGCTGTATCGTATACACCGGGGACGGAGTGCGGTAATTTTGTGGTAATTACAAACGCTGCAAAGGTAAAACTTACCGGTATGAAGATAGAACAAAAAGTTTATTGGCGGCATACAGGTTTTCTTGGCGGGGTAAAAGAGGAAGCTTATAAAGATTTGATGAAAACAGACCCCGCAAAAATTGTTGAACTAAGTGTTAGCGGTATGTTACCGAAGAATAAGCTTCGCCCGGTATATCTCCGGAGATTGAAGATCTTCACTGCTGCGCCGGTAGGTATTACGGAAGCCGGTTTAACTAAGGTAACTTTATAATTGTCCTGGTTTGTTATATAGGAGGAAATAAAAACAGATGTCTGATACTCAAACCATAACTACTACTGGCAGGAGAAAAACCGCGATTGCGCGTGTGTGGTTAGTAACGACCGGGGATGGTAAGTTTGTGATTAACAACCTCCCGGTTGATAAGTTTTTTAGGGGTAATACCCGGCAGGTAGATAAGGTGTATGAACCTTTGAAGGTAGTGAACACGCTTAACGCGATGGATGTCAAAGCAACGGTACTTGGAGGCGGGATCAACGGGCAGTCGGAAGCAATCCGTCATGGATTATCCCGAGCATTAGCGAAGATCAGTGATGAATACAAAAAGTTGTTGAAACAACACGGGTTCCTTACCCGCGACCCGAGAATGGTAGAACGCAAAAAGTCCGGGCAGCCAAAAGCGCGGAAAAAATTCCAGTGGACCAAACGTTAATTCTAGAATTTACAGAAAGGTGTTTAATATAATGTATGCAGTAGTAAAAACCGGTGGAAAACAGTACATCGCTACACCGGGCGAAGTTATAAGAATTGAAAAGCTTGACGGTAAAGTCGGGGATGAAGTGGTCTTTACTGACGTGTTAATGTTCAAAGATGGCGAGAAAATGCTGATTGGCCAGCCGTTGGTACAGGACGCAAAAGTTACCGGCAAAATTGTGCAGCAGGATCGCGCGAAAAAGGTTATCTCGTTCAAACGCCGCGCAAAAAAAGGGTATAAACGTAAAATCGGGCATCGCCAGTATTTTACTGATATTAAAGTAGAAAATATTACGGTAGCAGGTTGAGTGTGAGCAGTTAAGTAATTTATTGATTTATCGGAGGCAATAGAATAGTATGGCACGTTCAAGAGGGCAAAGTTCAATCGGTAACCGCGATTCCTGTGGGAAACGGTTAGGAATAAAACGTTTCACCGGGCAGGTGGTGAAGATTGGCACGATAATCGCGCGGCAGCGCGGGACTAAACTTCATCCCGGGAATAATGTCGGGATCGGCAAAGATGACACGTTATTCGCTCTGGTGGACGGCGAAGTTAAATTTGAATGGTTCCGTAAAGGCAAGAAAAAAGTTAGTGTATATCCTGTTGTGCAGCAGGGGAAGTAAATAACAGAAATAATTTTTTGTGGTAAAAGTATGCCGGGGATAATAAAAATTATGCCCGGCATATTTATTTGATAAAATAATAAACGTAATTGCTTAGCCAATATGTTTTAAAGGAATGTATTTATATGTTTACTGATAAAGCGAAACTATACGTCCAGAGCGGGAGCGGGGGGAACGGGTGTGTGTCGTTCCGACGGGAAAAGTTTATCCCGAAAGGCGGCCCGAACGGCGGCAACGGCGGCAACGGCGGGAATGTGTATTTCCGTGCAAACCATAGTATAAAAACATTACGCGATTTTTATTACCGCCCGCATTATAAAGCGGAGAGCGGGAAACAGGGCAGCGGAAATAATAAAACCGGCGAATCCGGTGAGGATTTATATATCGAAGTACCTTGTGGAACCGTAATTTACCGCGATGGCGATGTTGTGGTTGATATGTTTGAACATAACCAAACTGTTCTTATAGCCACGGGCGGGCGCGGTGGGCGCGGGAATACAGCGTTTAAGAGTAATACCAACCGTGTCCCGCGGTTATCTGAAAAAGGCACTCCCGGAGAAAGTGTTACACTTGAACTTGAACTCCGTGTGATCGCGGATATAAGTATCGTAGGATATCCTAATGCCGGAAAGTCTACTTTTATCTCTGTAATAACAGGCGCAAGGCCGAAGATCGCGGATTATCCGTTTACCACACTGGAACCCGTTCTTGGTTCGTGTCAGATTGGCGATACTAACCTCATTTTTGTTGATGTCCCGGGGTTGATAGAAGACGCGCATGCAGGACGCGGGTTAGGGCATGAGTTTCTCAGGCATATCCGGAGGACAAGAGTTATTGTGCATATGGTTGATGTTTGGGGATACGGCACAAAAACCGCAGCAGAAAACTACAAAATTATTATGGATGAACTTGAGAAATACGACCGTGTATTACTCAAGAAACCGATACTTACAGTATTAAACAAAACAGATATTCCCGGTAGTGAGGAAATGATTAAGTCGTTCAAAAAAAGTGTTGGCAGAAAAGTTAAGTTCCACACAATTTCAGCGATAAAAAAAGACGGGCTCACAGCGTTTTTGAAAGAAGTTAAGAAAGCGTATATCGTTGCACCGGAAGAAGTGCCTTTAATGCCGACGGTAAAGTCTGAAGTGTATCATAAACTAATCCCCGGGATTATGGTGGAGTATACCGGCGGAAAGTTTGTGGTGAAAGGCAGTGAGGTGAAGCGTTTAGTTGCAATAACAAATTTTGACCAGCGTCAGTCAGTGAAGCGTTTATTCGAATTACTCACTACCAAAGGTATGGAACGGTTATTCAAGAAAAACGGGATTACACCCGGGGATATTGTTTCAATTGAAGGCCATGAGTATGAATACACAGAGGAAGAAGATAGTAAACACAAAAAGTAAAGTATTTTTTATACAATATATTAAAACAAAAGTAGATGGAGATAATGAAAGATGAAGTACAGGCCTTTTGGGAAAACAGGGTGGAACGTCTCGTCATTAGGATTCGGGTGTATGAGGCTTCCTCATGCCGAAGGGAAACCCAGGATTATAGATGAACCCGAAACTATCCGACAGATACGTTTTGCTGTTGACCACGGAGTTAACTATTTAGATACTGCATATCAGTATTACGAAGGCGGGAGCGAAAAAGTTGTAGGCCTCGCGGTGAAGGACGGTTACCGCGAAAAAGTTAAGATTGCAACAAAAAGCCCGGTGTGGCTTATGGAATCCCCCGGCGATTTTGATAAGTATTTAGACATATCTCTTCAACGCCTGCAGGTGGATCACATAGATTTTTATCTTCTTCACGGGTTAAGAAAAACGTTTTGGGAAAATGTTGTTAAACACGACCTCATAAAACAAGCGGAGAACGCAAAACGCGCAGGGAAAGTGGGTTATGTAGGATTTTCGTTTCATGACAACTACAGTCTTTTTGAAGAAATTATTAATGCTTATGATAAATGGGATTTCTGTCAGATACAGTACAATTATATAAATGTTAACTACCAAGCCGGGCTTAAAGGATTGAAGTATGCTTCAGGGAAAGGGTTGCCGATAGTTATTATGGAACCTTTGCTTGGAGGACGGCTTGCTAAACTACCGAAAGTTATGAATGACGTTATTAACAACGAAGGGCATAAACACACTCCCGTAGACTTAGCATTACAGTGGTTATGGAACCAGCCGGAGGTAACATGTGTACTCAGCGGGATGAATAAGATGTCCGAAGTTGAACACAATATTAATTCTGCGGAAAAATCAGGTGCCGGAAGTTTAACTTCAGGTGAGTTAGAGCTCATCACACGGTTGCAGGAGGTATACAAAAAATATACCCCGGTACCTTGCACATCTTGCGGGTACTGTATACCTTGTCCTAACAGCGTAAGAATTCCTAATATGTTTGCGATGTATAATAATGGTTACCTTTTTGAAAACATGTCCCATGCGAAAGAGGTATACGCGAATATCTCAAAAAAACTTGAAGGAAAAACTATTGCCGGTGCGTGCATAAAATGCGGTAAATGCGAAGAAAAATGCCCGCAGCACATACCGATAAGCGAATGGCTTGAAAAAATTCATAAGGAGTTGTCAGGTGACAATAAATAAAAACCGGTTACTTCCGCCGGGAAAGGATAATCCCAGAAATTCGGAAGGCGTGTTTCTCAAACTCGGAGGTACACGCGTGATGTTTGCGTACACACACTACTATGCCGGCCGCGGGGGTGATCATGACAACGCATACATTGCTGCGCGGTATTCCGAAGATAACGGTAAAACATGGACTCCCGAAGATGTTATTATCCTTCAGAATGAAGGTCAATGTAATATAATGTCTATCAGTTTTCTGAAACTGCAGAACGGCGATGTGTTAATAGGATACCTATTAAAAAATTCTACGAGTGACTGTAAGTATTGTATCCGCCGGTCGAAAGATAACGGTAAAACGTGGGGGGATCGTATAGAAGTCACCCGTGAAACTAAGTATCATGTTGTGAATAATGACAGGATGATACAGTTATCGATGGGACGGATAATAGTTCCTGTAGCTATACATTCCGACGCAGGGTCGGGGGAGTATAACTCGCGTGGCCGCGTGGCAGTATGGTTCTCTGATGATAACGGATATACATGGCAGCAGAGCAATACTGTTCTTGAATCGCCTGTTGCAGCGGATACGGAAATTGTTGTTCCCGGTGATTTAACTGTTAAACATAAATCCGGCTTTCAGGAACCTGGCATTGTTGAACTTAAAGACGGGCGTGTGATGATGTGGATACGTACCGACCTTGGGATGCAGTACATTTCGTATTCGAAGGATAAGGGTGAAACGTGGTCATCTGTTGAAAAATCAGGTTTACTCTCACCATGTTCTCCCGCAACGATTAAACGTATACCTTCCACCGGCGATTTAGTAGTGGTATATAACGATCATTCAGGCCGGATTCCGTTTGTACCATTAAAGCGTACACCGTTGGTATCGGCAATCTCAAAAGATGATGGTATTACTTGGGAAAAACATAAGGTATTGGAAGATAATCCTGACGGCTGGTATTGTTATATTGCAATGGAGTTTGCGGGTGCAGATATGCTTCTGGCATACTGTGCGGGTGATAAAACTGTTGGGAAGCTGAGCCTTACACAGATAACGCGGGTTCCGGTTACGGAATTATATTAATACTTTGATATTGATAAAACATATCGAATTTTTAGTTTCAGTTTATTCCCGAGTTACCTCAAAAAATTAAAAGAAGGAAGTATATGCACATACCTGATGGTTTCTTAGATACTAAAACCTGGGCAGTTCTATCGGCGGTATCATTAACTGGCGTGAGTTTAGCTATTCGTAAAATAAACAAAAAAGTTGATGATAAACAAGTACCTGTGATGGGTGTAGTCGCGGCATTTATTTTTGCAGCGCAGATGTTAAACTTTCCTATCGGAGGGGGAACATCAGGGCATTTTATGGGTGCAGCTTTCGCAGCAATAATAATGGGCCCCTGGATGTCGTTGTTGATAATGACAACGGTGCTTATTGTACAATGCCTGGTATTCCAGGACGGCGGGTTAACGGCATTAGGGGCAAACATATTTAATATGGGTATTATCGGGCCGGTTATAGGTTTTACTACGTACAAAATAGTACGCCAACTTATTCCCGGGAAAAACGGTATTATAGCCGGCACATTTACTGCTGCGTGGTTCTCGATAGTTTTAGCCGCAACCTTTTGCGCAGTAGAACTCGCGATATCCGGAACAGTACCTCTGACGGCAGCGCTACCCGCAATGATTAGTATTCATTCAGTAATCGGTATTATTGAAGGACTGATTACTTTAACAATGATATCGTACCTTCTCAAGGTACGGCCTGATATTATTGACATGCAAAAGGTGTGATATAAGGAAAGTTTTGCGTAAAATGAATAAATTTGTATTGATTGGGCTAGCGGTGGCGGTGGGGTTAGCGATACTATTGTCTCCGTTTGCGTCTCCGTCTCCGGACGGGCTGGAGAAAGTTGCGGAAATAAAAAGTTTTTTTTATAAATCCGAAGGTAAAAATGTGCTAAACACGCTTATCCCCGATTACCTTTTCCCGGGTATAAAAAATGAACGTATTGCCACCGCCGCAGCGGGCGGGTTTGGTACGCTTCTTGTGTTTATTACAATTTACGGTATAGGATTGTTATTGAAGAAAAAATGAGAAAACTATTTTCTGACTTAGACGCGCGGATAAAGTTTATTGCAGTACTCGCTATGGTAATTACGGTGGTATTAATCCCGCAAGGGCAGTGGGGTTTATTTACCGGTTATTTTGTATTTATTTCCATATTATTGGTGTTAAGCCAAACAAAGATCGGGTTTATACTAAAACGTTTATTTACTGTACTGCCTTTTATCCTTATGATAACTATTTTTACACCCTTCTTTAAGGAAGGCAATGTTGTTTTTACATATAATTTTTGGTGGGGTGGTATAAATGTCACAAAAGAAGGCTTGGCGTTACTCCTCGGGGTTATAACAAAGTCTATTTTATCAGTACTCTCAATCCTTTTTCTTTTATCAACTACAACATTTTCTGAATTACTCAATGGATTCATAAAAATGAAAGTTCCCGGGATTATGGTTTTATTATTATCATTTATGTACCGCTATATGGACGTCCTTATAACTGAAATGAAAACACTTGAACGCGCAAGGGATGCGCGGTATTTCGGTGGAAAAATATTCCGGCAAATTGGGATGGCGGGGAATATTGTTGCCACATTATTTCTCCGCGCGTTAGAGCGTAGTGAACGCGTGTATGCCGCATTACTCGCAAGGGGGTATAACGGCGGGAAAGAACGAAATGGATTTTTAGGGGGAAAATAAGTGATTACCATAGAACATTTGTCATACAAATACCCTGACGGTACAATCGGGTTGAATGATATAAACCTCACCGTTAGGAATGGCGAGGTAGTAACGCTTATCGGTGCTAACGGTACGGGTAAGTCTACATTACTACTGGCGTTAATGGGCATCATTGAATTCAGCGGT
>Ga0265292_1001501_pt1 | contig 20353 bp, 17 predicted proteins | sample Munlanlewell296A_FD_189080 | JGI IMG/M metagenome (GOLD analysis project Ga0265292, IMG submission 189080) | Leachate microbial communities from a municipal landfill in Southern Ontario, Canada - Leachate well 296A | ecosystem: Engineered > Solid waste > Landfill > Unclassified | place: Canada... | reverse complement strand
CGTCCCGGTTCTTACTATAATAAAACCATACTATTCCGATCTTCCCCGTTAGAGATCGTCCAGCGTTCACTCGATGGAACACCGGAGATGGCCCCCACAATATCCATAAAGGTAACTACGCAGGTTGTCAGGTTCACGGTTCAAGGTTCATGGTTTAGGATAAACCAACAACGCCGGAACGGCTCGACTGATCGCGCCGAAGTCTTTGAACATATCATTATGCTGAAATTCGTTCAGCGATGTCTGTTCTTCAAATTGTTCGGTCTTCAAGGTTTTTCCAACCTTGAACCATGAACGACTCGACTGAGCGACTCGACTGAGCTCGTCGAAGTCTCGTCGAAGTCCGGGAACGTTGAACCCGGTTAATGACCTCTCAAGGAAAGGCTCATGCAAAAAGACCTCTTCCTCGGCATCGATATCGGTTCGGTGACCATCAAGACCGCACTCTTCGACAGCGACAAGACGCTTCTCTCCGAGTCCTACACCCGTATCAAGGGCGACCCGCTCAGGTCTCTCAAGGACGAGCTTCAGACCCTCACGTCAAAATTCCCCGAAAGCAGCATCATCGCCGCCGGCATTACCGGCAGCGGCGGCAAACAGGTTGCCGGGACCCTGGGGGCCTTGTTCATCAACGAGATACTCGCCCAGTCCGCCTTTGCCGGACATTATCATCCTGATGCGCGCACCATCATCGAGATGGGCGGAGAGGACGCGAAGCTCATCACCCTTGCCCGCGATGCGGTCTCCCCGGGGGTCAGGATCGAAGACTTTTCCATGAACGCGGCCTGCGCAGCGGGCACGGGCTCATTTCTCGATCAGCAGGCGTCACGCCTTCACTTCACCATCGAAGAGTTCAGCGCCATCGCCCTCAAATCCAAGACGCCGCCGCGTGTCGCGGGCCGGTGCAGCGTTTTCGCCAAGAGCGACATGATCCACCTCCAGCAGAGCGCCACTCCGGATTACGATATTGTGGCCGGGCTCTGTTTTGCCATGGCCAGAAACTTCAAGGCCACCGTGGGCAAGGGCAAAAAGTTCCTTACGCCTCTTTTGTTTCTGGGCGGTGTGGCCGCGAACCTCGGCATGCGCAGGGCCTTCCGCGAGGTACTCGCCCTGTCGGAATCCGATCTGTGTGTACCCGAGCACTTTTATACCTCGGGTGCGATAGGCGCAGGGCTCATGGTCATGGAACAGTCCGGTCATCCTGAGTTGTACCGCGGAGTGTCCGCGCTTGCCGCCTACCTCTCCTCAGGAGAAAAGAGCGCGCCTTCCGGCGTGGCCCCTCTCGCCGATCCCCGCGGCATCATGCCGAATCCGGACTGTGATGCATCACCAGACGCGGACGGGCTGATCGAGGTCTATCTGGGAGTGGATGTGGGGTCCGTCTCGACCAATGTGGTCGTGATCGATAAGCACCTGCGTGTGCTGTCCAAACGCTATCTGCCCACGGCAGGCAGGCCGATCGAAGCCGTCAAACAGGGTCTTGCGGAAGTGGGCGAGGAAATAGGCGCGCGGGTGAAGATCCTCGGGGCGGGCGCCACGGGTTCAGGCAGGTATTTAACGGGAGACATGATCGGCGCCGACGTGGTCAGGAACGAGATCACGGCCCAGGCGACCGCCGCCGCGGCCATCGATCCCACGGTGGACACTATCTTCGAGATCGGCGGACAGGACTCGAAATATATCAGCCTCCGTGACGGGGCGGTGGTTGACTTCGAAATGAACAAGGCCTGCGCCGCGGGCACGGGTTCATTCCTTGAGGAGCAGGCAGAGCGGCTCGGCATAAGCATCAAGCAGGAGTTTCAAGACATGGCTTTCAAGGCACTATCGCCCTGCAGGTTCGGCGAGCGATGCACCGTGTTCATGGAGTCCGATCTGGTACACTCCATGAACACCGGCTCGGGCGTGGAAGAGCTTACCGCCGGGCTCGCGTATTCCATTGTCTACAACTATCTCAACAAAGTGGTGGCCGGCAAGCGCGTCGGGGACCGCATCTTCTTCCAGGGCGGAGTTGCCGCGAACAGGGCCGTCGTATCGGCCTTTGAGGCGATCACGAACAGGCCTATCACGGTCCCGCCGCACTACGAGGTTACCGGCGCGATCGGCGCGGCCATCCTTGCCATGCGCGAACGCTCGGGGACAAGTACCTTCAAGGGTTTTGACCTGAGCAAGCGTGATTACCGTGTCACGACCTTCGAGTGCGCCGAGTGCCCGAACCGCTGTAATATCCGCAGGGTGCTCTTTGACGGAGAGAAACCGCTCTTTTACGGCAGCCGGTGCGAGAAGTATGACGTAAAGAAAAAAAAGACGTCTTCCGGCGCGGCGCCGGACCTGTTCGCGGAGCGGGAGGACCTGCTCATCGCCGCGACCACGCATCATCAGCTTGCTGATGATGCGCCGAGCATCGGCATTCCGCGGATGCTGTATGTGAACGATTTCCTGCCGTTCTTTCAGACCTTCTTTGCCGAGCTTGGCTACCGCGTGGTGCTGTCGGATCGCACGAACCGGACGCTGATCAACCGGGCGCTCGAGGCCACCGTTGCCGAGACCTGCTTTCCCGCCAAGGTCGCGCTCGGACACATTCAGGACCTTATTGATAAAAAAGTGGACGTCCTGTTCCTGCCGAGCTTTATCCGGCTTCCCGCCTCCGGGGACCAGGACAAAAACGCACAGGCCTGTCCCTATGCCCAGGCGTTACCGTATATCGCCAGATCATCGGTCCGCATCGGTGACATCAAGGCGATCGAACCGGTCCTGTACCTACAGGATGCGCGTCATTTCAGCAGGAGCATGCAGATGCTGGGTGCATCGCTCGGCAAGGGCAGGGCAGCGGTAAAGAAGGCGCAGCGGGCCGCCCTTCAGGCACAGGAAAAATTCCTTCATGCCGTTGAGGAGCGCGGCCGTGCCGTCCTTTCCGCGATCAAGCCCGGAGAAAAGGCGGTCGTGCTTGTTGGCCGGAGCTATAACACCTGCGACCCCGGCCTGAACCTGAACCTGCCGTCCAAGATACGGGATTTGGGCATACAGGCCATCCCCATGGATTTTCTTCCTCTCCACAGCGTGGACAGCACCGGCCTCGAGAACATGTACTGGTTGTCGGGGCAGAAGATCATGGCTGCGGGGAGGATCATCAGGGAACATCCGAACCTCTACCCCCTCTATATCACGAACTTCGGGTGCGGACCGGATTCGTTCATCACGCACTTCTTCAGGGATGAGATGGCAGGCAAACCCTTTCTCCAACTCGAGATCGATGAGCACAGCGCCGATGCCGGGGCGATTACGAGGATCGAGGCGTTCCTGGACAGCCTTAACAACGCGGGGCAGAGCAAACCGCGCGGGCCGTTCTCGGTCCGAAGCAGGAGCACGGGAACGATACGCACGAAAAAGGTCTATTTCCCGCCCATGACCGACCACGCGCATGCCCTCTCCGCCGCGTTCCGGGCCTGCGGCGTGGATACCGAGGTGCTGCCCGATTCGGATGACGAGACGGTGCGGATCGGCAGAAAACACAGTTCGGGCCGCGAGTGCTATCCCCTTGCGCTCACCACCGGCGATATGGTAAGGGCGATACGAAGGCCGGGCTTCGATCCGGACAGAAGCGCCTTCTTCATGCCTTCGGGAAGAGGACCCTGCCGCTTTGGACAATATCACCGCTACCACCGGCAGGTGCTCGACAACCTGGGACTCGATCGCGTGGATATCCTCTCGCCCATGCAGGACGAGTCGGTCCACAGCGACTTCCACGCGCTCGACAGGAATTTTGTGCTGCTGTTCTGGCGGGGCGTGTTTGCCGTGGACATGCTGCAGAAGGCGCTCTGGGAATACCGGCCGTACGAAAAGCGGAAGGGACAGACGGACCGCGTCTATCAAAACGCGCTGAACGCGGTGAGCGCTGCCATCGAGCGGAGGGCGGACCTGGTCCCCGTGCTGCGTGATGTCTATGAGGACTTCTCCGCCATCGAGATCGCCGAGCGCACCAGGCCGGTCATCGGCGTGGTGGGCGAGATCTATATTCGCTCCAACCGGTTCAGCAACGAGGACGTGGTACGGCAGATCGAGCGGCTTGGCGGCGAGGCCTGGGTCGCACCGATCTCCGAGTGGATCCTGTACGTGAACGCGACGGCCAAGGTGTCGGCAACGAGAAACCGGTCATGGAATGCCCTGCTCAAGGCTCACCTGACCGGAATGGTCCAGCGCAGGGACGAACGCCGGCTCCTGAGCGGTTTCAATGGGAATCTCCGGAGCCTGCACGAACCGAGCATAGAACAGACCCTGCGCCGCGCCGCGCCCTACATCCACCATTCCTTCGAGGGAGAGGCCGTGCTGTCCGTGGGCAAGGCCATCGATTACATCAACCGGGGCGTCTCGGGCATCGTGAACGTGATGCCCTTCACGTGCATGCCTGGCACCATCGCGAGCGCTGTGCTCAAACGCGTGCGGGAAGAACACGATAACATTCCCCTCCTGAATATCGCCTACGAAGGACAGGGCGATTCCCAGACCCTCACCCGGATCGAGGCGTTCATGCATCAGGCAAAGTCGTATAAGGAAACAAGGAAGTCACGGGGTATGCCTCAAAAGGGAAAAACGGCAAATTGAACCGCCTTTTCCCAGGATATCAACTATTTTCCTATGGTATGTTTTTTTTCAATTATCAGCTTGACATAATAAGGGGAAAACGGTATTCTTACGTATCCGCGGAGAATTCCCGGAAAATTTTAATTGAGAAGCAGAGGAGAAACAGAAATGGCAAACGGTGTAGTGAAGTGGTTCAACAACAGCAAGGGGTTTGGATTCATCACGCAGGAGAACGGTGAAGATGTATTTGTGCACTTTTCGGCGATTTCGGGCGACGGTTTCAAGTCCCTGAACGAGGGTGACAAGGTGACCTTCGAAGTCGTGAAGGGCCCCAAGGGTCTTCAGGCGGCGAATGTAGCCAAGGCCTAAGAAACCTCTAAAAAAATTTATCTAACAACTCCAAAAGCCCCGGAGCGATTCGGGGCTTTTTTTATTGCTCTAGATGAGACAAACGAGGACAAGGGATAGATGTACCACAAAGGCGCAATGGCCTTACGATAAGGAGCCACAGTGAAATTCCAAATATTCAAGTTCCATCCGAGCATCGCGGCAGGTATCAAGGCGCTCGGCTATACTACCCCAACCCCTATTCAGGACCAGGCGATTCCGCCGGTACTGGAGGGGCGCGATGTCATGGGCCTGGCGCAGACCGGGACCGGGAAGACGGCCGCTTTTGTGCTGCCGATCCTTCAGCGCCTGCTGCCTGGCCCGCGCGGCCGTGTCCGCGCCCTGATCATTGCTCCCACGCGGGAGCTTGCCGAGCAGACCCACGTGTCCATCGTAGCGCTCGGCCGCGACACGAAATTGCGCAGCGCCACCATTTACGGCGGCGTTGGCGTGAACCCCCAGATCCAGAAACTGCGCGCCGGCGTCGAGATCGTCGTGGCCTGCCCCGGACGTTTGCTTGACCACCTCAACCAGAAAACGATCGACCTGTCGCATGTGGAAGTGCTCGTGCTGGACGAGGCGGACCGCATGTTCGACATGGGTTTCCTGCCCGATATCCGAAGGATCATCAAGCAGGTGCCGGCCAAACGCCAGACCCTGTTGTTCTCGGCCACGATGCCCGATGACATCCGGAAACTGGTGCGCGAAGTCCAGCATGACCCGGTCACGGTGCAGATCGGCCATGCCGCGCCGGCGAACACGGTATCACACGCGCTCTATCCGGTCGAGCAGCATCTCAAAACAGCGCTTCTCATGGAGATCCTCAAGCACACGGATACGGAATCCATTCTGATCTTTACGCGGACGAAGCACCGGGCCAAGCGCATCGGGCAGCAGCTCGAAAAGGCAGGCTACAAGGCCGCATCGCTCCAGGGCAACCTGTCGCAGAACAAGCGCCAGGCGGCGCTCGACGGGTTCAGGGACGGTTCGTACCAGATCCTTGTGGCAACCGATATCGCGGCCCGCGGCATCGATGTTTCGAGCATATCCCATGTCATCAACTATGACATTCCCGACACCGCGGACGCCTACACGCACCGGATCGGCCGCACCGGCCGGGCCGCGAAGACCGGTGATGCCTTCACCTTTATCACCCGTGAAGACGAGCCCCTGGTCAAGAGCATCGAGCGTGTGCTTGGCGACAAGATCGAACGACGGATCCTGAAGGACTTTGATTACAGAAAAGCGGCGCCGGCCCGCGATGCCGAGTTTGCACGCCCGCCGCGCGAACCTCAGCGCCGCAGGGAGCATTCCGCGGCGAAGCCTGCAGGGGTCCGCACCGCCGCGGTCCATAAACCGGCACAGCCGGGGGCAAAACCGCATGGAGCTGCACCACGTTCTTTCGGCACACGGACGTTTAAGCCGAGCCGGCCGCGTAATCCGGGTCGCTGAACAGTTTTTAATAAAATGTAATTACTCAGGTCAGTTACTTCGCGTTGTCGCAAGGAGCGCTGGGGGACATCGATCCTTCGACAAGCTCAGGACAGGTTTTCCGACCCCGGCACGAACAGCATTCGCGGCGCTTCCGCTTCGCTCGCGCCGCCAGGATTTTCGGAGGACCGCCGCCGGATCCTGCAGTCGTGCTCTTATTGCGACTACGCTCCGCAACCGACCTGAGTAGTTACAAAAAATAAAAAAAGGCGGTGATTGCTCACCGCCTTTTTTGTTCCTATTCTTTGTTCCCGGATTTCTGCTTATGCCCACCGGCTCTGACTGCTAAATTTGGATTTGCGGAAATCTCCGAATTTTCCGCCATCCTGCTTTACGCTCTTCCTCTCGTCCCTGGAGAATCTTCCATCAGAATCCGACCGACGAGCAGGTTTCGAACCGAAAGGGGTTCTCGGTGCGGCGTTCTGCCCGTATCGTTTTCCTGCTGAGGCGCCCTGCCAGCGTTTTCCCGATGACGGCGCCGGGCTGCTGCTTCCACTGCTCGAGCGGCGCAAGGGGCGCGCCGGCTCCAGTCCCGCGATAACCATCTGCGGGATGCTTTGTCCGATGTAGCGTTCGATGCTGCGCAGTGAGTCTACTTCCCGGGACGAAGCAAAGGAGATGGCGATGCCCGTTGCTCCTGCCCGCCCGGTGCGGCCGATGCGGTGCACGTAATCCTCGGCGTTCTTAGGAAGGTCGTAATTGATGATATGGGTGATGCCGATGACGTCGAGCCCGCGCGCGGCAACGTCCGTTGCCACAAGCAGCCGGATCTTTCCGCGCTTCATGTTCATGATGGTGCGGTTGCGGGCGTTCTGGCTCATGTCGCCGTGCAGCGCCGCGGCTGAATGGCCCTGGGCGTGCAGTTCGTTCGCCAGCTGATCGGCGTTCCGTTTGGTGCCGGAAAAAATGATAGCCCTGGTCATGCCGGTGTCGGAGATCAGGTGTTTGAGCAGGCGGTTCTTATGCTGCATATCGTCGGCCGCGTGAAGACGCTGTTCGATCGTTTCAAGCGTGGTTTTCTTCCCAACGATCTCGACCCGTATCGGGTTTTTGAGCAGGCGCTGGGCCAGCTTTGCCATGGTGTTATCCATGGTGGCCGTGAACATGAGCGTCTGGCGTGATTCCGGCGTGGCCGCGGCGATGGTGTCCACTGCCTCGCTGAAACCCATATCGAGCATGCGGTCGGCTTCGTCAAGGATCAGAAGCTCAAGGCGGGAAAAGTCAATGCGTCCCCGTTCCATATGGTCCATGAGACGTCCGGGAGTGGCGACGATGATGTCCACGGGCTGCGATAACAGCCTCTGCTGTTCGAAGTAGGGCATGCCGCCGAGGATCACACCGCTCCGGATGCGCATGAATTTACCATACGTGCTCACGGCAGCGGTCACCTGGTTGGCCAGTTCGCGCGTGGGCGTCAGCACGAGCACGCGGGGGCCTTTGGACCTTCCCGTGGACTTTGAAGGCACGCTGAGAAGCTGGAGCGCGGGCATTACGAAGGCCGCGGTCTTGCCGGTCCCGGTCTGGGCCGTGGCGATCAGGTCCTGACCTGCCAGGGCCTTGGGAATGGCCTGCTCCTGGATGGGCGTGGGCGTGGTGTAGCCGCACAGTTTTATTGCTTTGAGGATCGGTTCGATGAGCTGCAATTTTGAAAAAGACATGATACTCCTTTGATCTCTTACGTCGGAATGAAGTTCTATTCATTCCGGAAACAGAAATCCCGTTAAGGGTTTGCGTGCAGGCCGCAGGGGCACAAAGGTATCCCTGAGAGCGGAGACGACGCCAGCACAAATATGACCGGCATAACTACATCGTTCGCCAACCATAGGTGCTGCTGTGATTTCAGAGTGGGAGCTGAAAACAAGGGGGGTTAGAGATCGATGATATGAAGGGCAGAGAGATGGTGACGTGTGTGTGTACTTCAGTCAAATCCTGCCGCAATGTTAAACAGTCGACGTGCATAATACAGTATTATGAAGGAATAGCAAGAACTATTTTGAAAATATGGAGATAATTATGTGGAGTAAGTGCATCAAAGCGGGCGCAATTATGCAGATTGCACCATACGATACGTTTTATGGTTTAGGGAGCAGGCATGACACGGTTTAAAAAAACGGTGTAAAAAACAGTTGACATCCGGCGTATCGTCCTACATAATGTAGGACAGGAGGGTATTATGCCGACTAGTACGCGTCTTGATAAGGAAACCGAGGCCCTGCTGAAGAAGGCCGCCGAATACGCCGGGGTCACAAAATCAGCACTGGTGCGTGAATCCATCCGGGAGTATTGCGTGAAGATCGTGGAAAAAAAGCAACGGACGCCGTGGGAGATATATCAGGCGATTCATAAGTCCGGTGGCAGCGGCCATGGTCAACGGGTGGCCAAGGGGAAGGAAATACTGAAAGAGAAATTTGAGGGGATGCGCAAGAGATGGTCATCGTAGATACCGGCCCGCTTGTGGCTCTGTTTGATGATTCGGAAGAGCAACATGAGGTATGCTATGCGGCCATGAAGGCACTCCAGGCGCCTCCGGTAACCACGTGGCCAGTGCTCACGGAGGCATTCTATATGCTCGGGGGCTGGCGGAAAGGCCAGTCTGAACTTTGGGATTTCATCCTGTCCGGCGGCGTACGCATTGAGGATATTCCCGAAGAGCGCTACTCCCGCATACGGGAACTGATGGAAAAATACGCCGACAAGCCGATGGATTTCGCGGATGCATCCGTTGTTGTGATATCCGAGATGCATAAGGCGAAGACCATATTCACCCTCGATCGTCATGATTTTACCATCTATCGTCCGAAGCACACTCCGCATTTCCAGATCATTCCGTAATTCCCTCGTTCAATTTTGCAGATCCGTCCTCACCGTAAAACCTTATAAAGGCATGCTGGGGCGGGGGTTCAGGTCAAGGCTTGAGGTCTCGCCGCGTCGGTAGTGGAGATATCCCGCGAGGGCGATCATGGCCGCGTTGTCGATGCAGAGGCCCATGGCCGGGAGATAGAGTGTGATGCCGTGCTTCGCCGCTTCATCCGCCATTCTTTGCCTGAGCAGACTGTTCGCGGCCACGCCGCCGGCAACCACGATCTTGTCCACGCCTGTCCCGGTCGCCGCTTGCAGGGTCTTGTCAACGAGCGTGTCCACGACAGCAGCCTGGAAGCTGGCCGCCATGTCCCTGATGTTCAGGCCCGGGTCGAGTCCCTTGTCCTTGCTCCGAAAGAGGGCAAGGTGGTTTCTGACCGCGGTCTTGAGGCCGCTGAAGCTGAAGTCGTAACCTTCCAGACGGCCTCGCGGAAATTTTACTGCTTCGGGATTTCCCTCCTGTGCAAGTTTGTCGAGCACCGGACCGCCGGGGTATTCGAGGCCCAGCAGCTTTGCCACCTTATCATATGCCTCGCCCGCAGCATCGTCACGCGTTTGGCCGAGGAGCCGGTATTCGCCAAGGTTCTTGACGTGGTAGATCGCTGTATGTCCACCCGACACGAGCAGGGCGATATAGGGGTAACCGATGCCGGGATACTCGATGTGCGCGGCGAGGATGTGGCCTTCACCGTGGTGCACGCCGATGAAGGGGATGCCGCGCGCATAGGCGATGGCCTTGGCAGCGGACACTCCCACGAGCAGCGCGCCGATAAGGCCGGGCGTGTACGTGACCGCTATAAGGTTGATGTCCGTGAGCGTAACCGAAGCGGAGGCCAGCGCCTCGCGGATGATGGGCATGAGGTTCCTGAGGTGCTCCCGCGATGCCAGCTCGGGGACCACACCGCCGAATTTTTTATGGATTTCGATCTGCGAGGAGACGATGTTCGACAGGACCTTTTCGTCCTGAAGCACGGCGGCCGCGGTTTCATCGCATGAGGTCTCTATTCCGAGGGTTAGCATAATGATGGATGAACGGGGAAGTATTGCAAGAGGGGTCAGGGGCCAGTAATCAGGGTGCAGGAAAAACGCGTAAACGCATCCCCTGAACCCTGAACCCTGAACCCTGAACCCTGAACCCTGTTGTTCTACTGCATCAGCCTCGACACCGGCACGATCTCGATCCCCTGGGCGCCGATCTCGGCAAGCCACTTCCTGAGTTCGCTGAGTGTGGCCGGATGCGGATGCCCGATGCCGATGGCCTTGCCATGCTTTCGCGCGATGTCTACCAGCTCATCAAGCTGCTTTCTAATATAAGCGGGATTGTCGCCCTCGTTATCAAGGAACACATCCCGCTTGGCGGCTTTCATGCCAAACTCGATGGCTGTCGCGTAGGCCACGCTCTTGGGGTTGGTGAAGCTGTCGAGGAAGAATAGGTTCCGGGCCTTGAGCTCCGCCATCAGGAATTTCATGGCTTCCTTGTTTTCCGTGAGCGCCGAGCCTTCATGGTTGTTAACACCGACAGCTCCGGGTACCGATACCAGATCTTCGCTCACGGTGTTCATGAACGCCATGGGAGTCATATTCGCGCTCAGGGTGCCGGGAGATTGCGTTTTTTCGTGGTTCTTCAATGGCTCCATGGGCAGATGGAGAAGGACTTCACGGCCGGACTGCTTTGCCAGCTCGGCAATACTTGTTGATTGCGCAAGTCCCGGCAAAACAGCGAGGGTGATCTTTCCGGACAGCGCGAGGACCTCTTTCGCCTGTTTTACATCCTGACCCAGATCATCGATCACAATGGCCACGGGGACCGTTCTTTCATAAGACCCTGCAACCAGGCTTTCAGAATGTTTTTTCGTTTCTTTTTTGTCTTTCTTGCTTTTCTTCGCGGTTTTTTTCTGGAGCGGTTCCTGCTTCTGTGCTTGTATAACGGGCTTCTTTTCTTCCGCAACCCTGAACTTGCGGAGCGGGCCCCAGAGCGTGAGCGCGATCACGAGCACGGCAATGATGATCCCGATGATGACGGAGCGGTCGAACTTGCCGCTTTTGACTTTTTCCCATACTTTCTTTGCCATGGCAAGATTTATACAATATTACGGCAAAAAAGGCCAGATGTTTTTTGTTGATCACGGCGGCAAGGGATGCTGATGCTGATGAAGGGGGCTTTTTACGTTTTTTGGCTTGACTTACTCGGTGTTGGATTTTATACTGCATGCCACACACGCACATTCAAAACGTATTGCGCAGAGAAGGGATGAATCGGATATGAGCTTTGAATATATTCAAGAAATACCGCAGCCCCAGAATATCCTTGCGTCGATGCCGCTTTCCCCGGAACTGGCGGAGATCAAGAAAAAACGCGACCAGGACATCAAGGCGGCGCTTGTCCGCGAAAACAACAAACTGATCCTGATCATCGGGCCGTGTTCGGCACATGATGAGGACGCGGTGTGCGATTATATCGCGCGGCTGGCAAAGGTCCAGGACGAGGTGAAAGACAGGATCATCATCATCCCGCGCATCTACACCAACAAGCCGCGCACGACCGGGATCGGGTACAAGGGCATGGCACACCAGCCGAAGCTCCAGGAAAAGCCGAATATCGTGGAGGGCATCAAGGCGATCAGGAAGATGCACCTGCGCGCGATCAAGGAGTCCCATCTTCCCGCCGCCGACGAGATGCTCTACCCCGGCAACTATCCCTACCTTGAGGATGTCCTGAGCTATGTTGCCGTGGGCGCCCGTTCGGTCGAGAACCAGGCGCACCGTTTGACGTGCAGCGGCCTCGATATTCCCGTGGGCATGAAGAACCCGACGTCGGGCGATATGGAGGTGACGCTCAATTCCATCCAGGCCGCCCAGGCGCCCCATGTATTCAGCTACAACCGCTGGGAAGTGAAGACATCCGGCAATCCGCTCACGCACGCCGTGCTTCGGGGCGCGGTGGACCATCATGGCCTCGCGGTGCCGAATTATCATTATGAGGACCTCCATACCTTCGCCGAGTCCTATCAAAAGCGCGGACTCACCAATCCCGCGATCATTGTGGACACGAACCACGCGAACTCCGACAAGAAGTTTGCCGAACAGCCCCGGATCGCCATGGAAGTGATGCAGAGCCGACGGCATTCGTCCATACTCAGGGACCTGATCAGGGGCTTCATGATCGAGAGCTTCATCGAAGAAGGCGCGCAGAAGGTGACGGAGAACGTGTATGGCAAGTCCATCACCGACCCGTGCCTGGGATGGAAGGACTCGGAAAAGCTGATCCGGGATTTGGCGGGGATGGTGTAATAAGTTCGGAGTGGGGAGTTCGGAGTGCGGAGAGTAAGATCATGGAATTGTTCGACGCAATACAGGGAAGAAAAAGCATCCGCAAATTCAAGCGGACGCCGGTGCCTGATGAGGATGTAAATACGATCCTCGACGCAGGCAGACGCGCGCCCTCGGCGAACAACACCCAGCCGTGGCGGTTTGTCGTCATCAGGGACAGGGCGCTTCTGGGGAAGATGGCTGATGCGGCGCGGGAGATGGTCGACCGGATGCTCCCGTATGCCGAGGACGAGAAACAGGCCCAGCGGCTTGCCGCGTACAAGAGCAGCTTTTATACTTTTTTTGAGAATGCCCCGGTCGTGATCGCCGTGTTCATGGGAAAATACAGCGCGGGAACGGACCGTCTGCTTGCCAGGATGGGATATTCAGCCGGGGACATCCTGCGGCTCCGGCCCCTGCCTGGTTTGCAGAGTGTTTCCGCCGCCATCCAGAACATGCTGCTCGCAAGTCATGCGCTCGGCTACGGTTCCTGCTGGATGACCGGCCCGCTCGTGGCGCAGGAGGCATTCGAAAAGTTGCTGGACTACGACAAGGATACCTTTATTGCCGCCCTGTTGCCGGTCGGCGTGCCTGACGAAGACCCGCCCGCGAGGAATCGTAAGGGGCTTGAAGAGATCGTAAAACAGATTCTGTAGTCTTATTATTGGTTAAAAAGGAGAGAAACCATGAAACGTTCTAACGCGCAAATTGCTTGCCTGATCTTAGTGGCCTTGTTTATGTCGTTGTTGTCATGCAGCAGCGGCGGAGGAGGAGATAACGGCACTGCCGGCTCACGCAAGTGGACCTATATGGTCTATATCGGCGGGGATAACAACCTGTCGGATGCCGCTGTAGCCGACCTGAATGAAATGGAAACGGTCGGATCTTCGGACAATGTCGCAATTGCGGTGCAGGTGGAGTTAAGCCCGAGGTATACGGCAGGCGCTCCGTCAGACACGTACCGGATCCTGGTCCAGCAAGACAGTGATCCGAATAACGTGAGTACGCAAGGCGACAGCATCGGCAACGTTGATATGGCAAATCCGGCCACGTTGAAGGCCTTTATCAACTGGGCGAAAGACACGTATCCGGCGGAGCATTATGCCCTCGTGGTCTGGGACCACGGCGCCGGCTGGAAAACGAAAAAGTTTTCCAGTCCTGCGAGAGGCGCGGTCCAGGATGAAACGAGCGGGACATTCATGAGCCTGCCCGATCTGGCAAAGGGAGTCGCAGATTCCGGCGTCCATTTTGACATCATCAACTTTGACGCCTGCCTCATGGCTATGTACGAAGTGGCCTATGAGTTCAAGGGATTGACCGACTATATGGTCTTTTCAGAGCAGACCGAGCCGGGCGAGGGGGACCCCTATGATACGATCCTCGCCGCCCTTGCCGCGAACCCCTCAATGAGCAGTCGGGACCTCTCGAGCACGATCGTGACCAAATATGACGCGTTCTATACAACCAATGACCGTGGCGGGACCACAAAGTCAGCCGTGGATATGTCGAAGCTTGACGCGCTCGACATGAAGTTGCTTGCGCTCGGCACGGCACTGAAGAGCGATGCTGCCAGCTCCGGTGTAATGACAACGGCCCGCACGATCAGACTGGACTATGCCTATGAGGCTAACCATGATCTTGGAGACTTGTGTGACTATCTGGCGACCAGCGCTGCCGGACCCGCAGTGAAAACCGCCGCCGCTGAGGTTAAGACTGCCCTCACCTCCATGGTTATCGCCAATCAGACGAACGGAACGGACATGGCGAATTCCGCTGGTCTTGCTGTATACCTTCCTCTGGCAAGTGAAACCAACACTGCTGATCTTGGCAGTTATTCGCTTCTTGCCAGTAACAAGACCAGCCGGGCAGCTGCATCGGGGACCTGGGGATCATACCTGGAAACGCTTATCAGCGGTGCCGGCGGAGGAACAGCAATATACAAGCCGGGTAATTTTGGCATTAAAATTGTCTGGACCAATGTGAGCGACCAGTCTTGCAACGCTGATGTTGATCTCTATGTATTCGAACCAACACCGAGTGGAACCGGGGACCTTTTTGCACCCTGGATGGGACAGACCAGCCCGAATGGATTTTTCTCGGCAGACTCCGCTGCCTCAGGGAAGTCTGAAGAATATTACCTTGCCAACGAACAGGTGTTAGCCGGGGAATACTACTTCCTGGTCAATTATTATGCTGACGGGGCGACATGTACTAAGGCAAAGGTTCATATCTATTTATACGATCCTGCTTCTCTTGGAGACAGTAACTGGCATGAAGCAACGTCTGCTCCGGTGTCGTTGGACCTTTCAAGCCCATGGACAAACCAACCGCTCACCTCGATCGCGGATCTGAACAACTATTCCGACTGGTGGGTGCCGTTTTACATAACGAAAGATTCGGACATGACTCAGATTGTGAGCGGATCGAACCCGCTGGAACTGAACAAGCGGTCGCAAATGATCATTCAATACAAGAAAGGTTTCCGGTTATTTTAGACCGGCAACCACAGGGAGAAAATACTGATGCAATACTCTTTGCAAAGGCTGACATCTCTATTGATGAGTTGCGTATTGTTTTTTTTATGCACGGCGATAAATGGCGCACAGGCCTCGGGGGCGCATGCCCCCTCTAAGGAAGTTGCGGGCAAGGAAACCAATATCACGATAAAGCGGATACTTGATGATACCCGGAGCTTTGAGGGCAAGGATGTCACGGTGCAGGGAATTAATCGGGGCTGGACCGGTAAATGCGCATCCTCCACAATGCTTACGAGAAGCGATTGGATCCTGGAGGATGAAACAGGCTGCATCTATGTCACCGGACGCATGCCGACCGGGTCTTCTCCCGATAAGTCGCAAGGCGAGCGCATTGTTGTCCAGGGCAAAGTGATTTTTGGGAGCACGGGGAAGCCGATCATAAAAGCGGAAAAGCTCGTGCCGATGCAAAAGTAAGGCTCGATGGTTTCGTAAGAAGTCGTCATACCCGCGAAAGCGGGTATCCAGGGGTCAGGGATATATAAAAAAATACTGGATTCCCGTTTGCACGGGAATGACGGAATATACAATATTTAGACTTTTTATAAGTTCAATTAACTTGCTTCGGCACCATTAGTTTGCCGCAGGTATTTTGATACGATCGCGTCAGAGGGAATGTTCCATGCGAATAGCCGGTATACAGATCAGCGCTGGTCCGGACGTTGAAAGGAACATCCAGCGCGCCGTGGAAATGGCCGAGGTGGCGGCTGAAAAGGACGCCAGGGTCATCTGCTATCCCGAACTGTTCCTGAACACCTGGTTCCCGAAAAAGGAAAACCAGGCTCACTTCTCATGGGCACTCAGCTCGCTGGGCGGGACCCTCGGCCGGTTCCAACAGGTTTCCGAGAAGACCGGGGCCGTGCTCATTGTCCCGTTCTTCGAATCCGTCAGCGGAAAATACTTCAACAGCGCGGCGGTCTTTGATTGCGGCAAACAGCTCGGCATCTACCGCAAACTGCACCTTCCGAATATTCCCTTCTATCGCGAACAATTCTACTTTTCCAACGGAGACTCCGGGATCCCCGTGTTCGAGACGTCGCAGGGCAGGATCGGCGTCCAGATCTGCTGGGACAATCTTTTCCCCGAGGGCAGCCGGGTCCTCGCGCTCAAGGGCGCCGAGGTCGTGTTCGCGCCGACAGCCTCGTCGCTCAATACGCACAACCTCTGGGAACGGGCCATATGCGCCAACGCCTTTGCCAACAATATGTTCATCTTCCGGGTCAACCGTGTGGGGCAGGAGGACGGCGTCTCGTTCTACGGCAGGAGCTTCTGCGTGGATCCCTGGGGCGAGATGGCATCCGAGCTTGCCGGCGGCAAGGAAGCGATCGTTCTTGCCGATATCGACCTCGCGGAACGCGCCGCCGCCACGGAGACCTGGGGATTCCTCAAGAACCGCAAGCCCGGCGAGTATGGCGATCTGGTGAAATAATGCGGCTGGGCGTGCGCCTTTCAAAAAAAAATACATCCCGGTCTATGCCTGACTATCACCCTCCCCAACCCCTCCCGTCGAGGGAGGGGCTACGAAGTGCTCCCTCTCCCCTCCGAGGGAGAGGGTTGGGGTGAGGGGGGGGGAAGCTGCCGGTAAAAAGCAGGATTCTTCGCGGAGTTTATCCTGAGGCGCTGAAAACAAGATTCTTCGCTGCGCTCAGAATGACAAGCCGGGCTGATGGCATTTGTGGAACAGTTTCAAAAAGGGGCTAAAATACCATGAGTGTATTGATCGGGAAAGAAATCATTAAAGCTTTAAAAAATGGATCGATCAAGGTCGAACCGCTCGACAAATCGCAGATCGGACCCGGTTCGATCGATCTTTCTCTCGGTAATGATTTCAGGGTTTTTAAAAAGCAATCAAAGATCTATCACGTAAAAAATGATTCTCATTTTCAGGACATAACCAGGGTTGTTCATGTGAAAGACGGCGATCATATCGTTATCAAGCCGGGCGAGATGATCCTGGGGATCACGAAAGAAAAGGTAACTCTTGCCGACAACATATCCGGCCGGCTTGAAGGGAGAAGCAGATTCGCGCGTTTTGGACTGACGGTTCATGTTACCGCTGGTTTTATGCATCCCGGCATCTCCAACCATCAGGTACTGGAAATAGTAAATATGGGATATGGACCGTTGGCGTTATATCCGGGCACCAGGATCTGCCAGTTCATATTTGAAAAATGCGAGGGTCATGCCACCTATCGGGGGAGATTTATCGAGCAGGTGAAACCCTGACGAACAACACGGGTTCAAAGTTCCGGGTTCACGGTTCAAGGTTGGAAGTCATGAAGATCGAATGATTTAATGATTTGAAGAAGACCCTGAACCCTGAACCCTGAACCCTGAACCCTGAACCCTGAACCTCACACCTTCACATGCAGCAAGGGCAGCCCCAGCCGCTGCCGCCTGGTTTCACCTTTGAACAGGTCCGCTCGTCTTATTGGAACATCGCCCCGCTCTCCCTCATGCTGTGCCTGGAGCTTCGTCAACAGGCTCGCCGCGTGCTGAATGGTATGCTTTCCGTACTTTGCCGAGAGCTCGTCAACAACGCTGTAGACCCTGGCCATCTTCTCGATCTTTGTTGTGTCATCGAAAAGGCCGAACTGGACCCCGTTCTCCGCGACCAGGCCGGAAAGCACGACCCCTGTCTGACGGTATAAGGTCCGGGATTGGAACACCTGCCCAAAGCCCTGGCGCAGGAGCCCGAACAGCTCCACGGGATAGGCAGTAGGCCGGCTCAGCTTGATCTCCACTCCCTCGCTCGTAAAATCCTGATTTCTGAGGAACACGATGATCCGCGCGGCCGCAAGCTTGTATCTCCTCGCCTTGATGCAGGCATTTTCCAGGTTCTTGGAGAGTTGGGCAAAGACAAACCCCTCGTCCATGGATGGCGGCGTAAAGGTCCTGGCCTTGCTTATCGACTGGTAGCTGCTTTTTGTCTCCGTGGTGACAGGGTACACGCTCCTGCCGTTCAGTTCGTTCCAGATCTCCTGATAGGGCTTTGACAGATGTTTTTTTACGAAGTCCTCGTCTTTTTTTGCGAACTCTAAAGCGGTCGTGATCCCGTGCTTTTTCAGAAATGCCGCCGTGTTCGCCCCTATGCCCCAGACCTTTTCAACAGGCAGTTTCTCCAGATAACGATGAATGTCCCTTCCCGGGATCATGGTGAGGCCGTTCGGCTTATTGTGCTTTGATCCGATCTTGGCAAGGACCTTGGAAAGGCTTACCCCGGCCGATACGGTGATCCCCATCTCCGTCTCGATAGTCTTGCGCATCGTATTGGCGATCATTTCATACGAGCCATGATAGCTCCGCCTGAGTCCGGACAGGTCCACGAAGGCCTCGTCGATTGAATATTCCTCCACGTCGGGGGAGAACCGTCGAAGGATCTCGAACATGCGAATGGAAAAAAGACTGTAGGTCTCGTAGTCCGATGGCAGGATCACGGCATCGGGACAGATCTTCTTCACGTCGGAGAGCCGGACCCCGCGCTGCACGCCGCGCGCCTTGGCCTCATAGCTCGCTGCGGCTACGATGCCGCGCTCTTTGCCGCAGATCACCGGCCTCCCTTTGAGCTCGGGATGGATCGCCTGCTCGCAGGAGGCAAAAAAGGCGTCGGCGTCGATATGCATGATCGCCTGGGGCCACGAGGAGAGGGATATGAATTGGTCGGTCATGTTTTTCTCACACAGGGGCACAAAGAGGGAAAGTATAACTCAACGACGATTTTTAAAATCAAAAGATTTTATTCTCACACAAAGCCACGAAGCCACGAATGAATGCGGGCATAGGGTTCCTTGCGCGAGTGAGACGTGCGGTTTTGGATTCAGGCATGGCTCATTCTCACGGGATCGGCTAAGACGCGCGTTTTTGCGCGTCGGTCTTGAGCCGCTTATTAGGCACTGTTCTTCCTTTCGATATATCTCATATCATACATGAAGCACGACCGAGCGAATGATAATAAGAGGTGCGTTTAAACCCAGCAAGAAATTTATAATCCAACGTAAGTCCTCCATTGCTATCCCGACTGCTCAGAATGATCGCTCATAACGAATACCCAGCCAGTCCGGCCCAATGATCGGCGCCAGATGGATCGCATTCAGGGGAGTTACCGTGAGCCAGGCGCAGCCGTAGCCCAGCGCACCGCCGGCGATGACATCGCGCCAGTGATGCTTGCGTATGTCGACACGGATATAGCTCACGGTAGCTGCCAGCAACAGGGCCGGCGCGCCATACCTCCAGCCGTAGCGCTCCTGCAGGAATCCGGCCTGCGCAAACACGAAGCCGGCGTGTCCGGACGGAAAACTGTAGGGACCGCCGTTCGGCCGCTTACCAAGGCTGGTTTCGTTGAAGCCGAGGACAAGGCCGGTATAGAGGACCTCATGGAGCACCGTGTCGCGCAGCCACTGCTTTCCCCCGTCGCTGTCGCCCTTGAAATACGCGGTCCCTAACGCCGCCAGCGGCAAAAGGTCGGTAATGATGTCGCCCGCCGCCTGGAGTCTACTCCTGCTGTCCGCAGCGGCCGTTGCGGCGTGCAGAACGAATATCGCGAGAATGGCGACTGAATACAATCTGTTCATGAAAACACTCCTTAAAGGAAATGATTTGGATGGGCCAAACTGCTTAAAAGTTCCGGGCTCAGTGGAGATCGCATTCAGGGACCTCCAGCGGCTTTTGATCGCCAATCCACCGCGCCGACGCAACGGTCACGACCTCGTATCCCTCGACCTGCATCACGTCGGCGAGATTGTTCCGCACGCTCTCATCATCGTCTACTATGAGGATGGTCTCTGGCATGTTATTTCCTAATGCGGCAGTTCCGCGAGTCGCGTAGGTTGGGCAAAACGACTCACCTTGCCCAACAGGTTCTCAGTTAACGCTTCGGTTTTTCGAAGAACATTCAGGCCAACCTGCGGGCCTTCATGTCTCATATGTCCCATAATTGTCCCATAACTTGAAAGACTGTCTCGTGATGCAGAGCATAGAGCGGGATGTCTCATATGTCTCAAACATGGCTCATTTTCTTTCCGCCAGGACATAGTAGCTTCCACGCTTTTCACCGACACGGAATCATTTGGGGTCACCCATTTGAAGGCTCCCTGTCAAGTGAAAAAACCCACCCTGTGACGAAAAAATGAAATTATCTCGTCGATGTTTTTCCGCAGTCAGCAACATCCATACAATTGCCGTAGTTTCATTCTGTT
>Ga0265292_1001500_pt1 | contig 20357 bp, 18 predicted proteins | sample Munlanlewell296A_FD_189080 | JGI IMG/M metagenome (GOLD analysis project Ga0265292, IMG submission 189080) | Leachate microbial communities from a municipal landfill in Southern Ontario, Canada - Leachate well 296A | ecosystem: Engineered > Solid waste > Landfill > Unclassified | place: Canada... | reverse complement strand
TAAGTTAAATATTTATGACAGAAAATACGACTAATAATAATCAGGGAACGGAGAAAAAACCTGATAAAACTATTAAACCCCGTTTTAATACCAACTGGATTTTTGCAGTCCTCGCAGTATCTCTTATTCTTTTTTCATTACTCAACAGTGGAAAACCAGTCCAGAAAACAACTACAAGTGAAATTAAGGAGATGATTGCTAATCGGGACATTGAAAAATTAATTGTGATTAATAAAGATCAGGCTGAGATCTACCTTAAAAAGGAGGCGCTGGAATCAGGAAGATATCCCAAGTTGCCTACTAAACCCGGAACCGGTTTTGGAATGTCTTTACCCAAAGCAAACTTTACATATACTATAGGTGATATGAGCAGTTTTGAGCCTTTTATCCTGGAGGCACAAAAAAGTGCAGGTTACACCGAGAAGGAACTTATTTATCCTGATTATCAAACACGTAAAAATTATTTAGTTGACGCACTCTCATGGCTGCTTTTTCCTGCATTACTTATTGTTTTGTGGCTGTTTCTCATGAAACGTATGTCAGGAGGCGGGGCTGGTGGAGCAGGAGGTATTTTCAGTGTAGGTAAATCACGTGCACAGATTTTCGATAAGGATACAAATGTTAAGTTAACTTTCAACGATGTTGCCGGTCTCGAAGAGGCCAAAACAGAGGTTATGGAAATCGTTGATTTTCTTAAGAATCCTAAGAAATATACCAGCCTTGGAGGTAAAATTCCAAAAGGCGCTCTGTTGATAGGCCCTCCCGGAACAGGCAAAACGATGCTTGCCAAAGCTGTTGCCGGTGAAGCAAATGTGCCTTTCTTTTCCATTTCCGGATCCGATTTTGTTGAAATGTTTGTCGGTGTGGGTGCATCCAGGGTCAGGGACCTTTTCAAACAGGCTAAGGAAAAAGCCCCATGTATTGTCTTTATTGATGAGATAGATGCAGTGGGTCGTGCAAGAGGGCGTAATGCAAATTTCGGATCAAACGATGAGCGCGAAAACACTCTTAACCAGCTCCTTACGGAGATGGATGGTTTCGGGACGAATATGGGAGTGATTATTCTTGCTGCCACTAACAGGGCTGATATTCTTGACAGGGCTCTGCTGCGTGCAGGCCGGTTTGACCGTCAGATCCATGTTGAACTGCCTGATCTTACCGAAAGGGAAGCTATATTTAAAGTTCACCTTCGTCCAATAAAACTTGAAAAAGGTTTTGATATAGGCTTCATGGCCAAGCAGACACCAGGTTTTTCAGGTGCTGATATTGCTAATGTTTGTAACGAATCGGCCCTTATCGCAGCAAGGAAAAACAAAACTGTTGTTGAAAAGCAGGATTTCCTTGATGCTATCGACCGTATTGTTGGTGGTCTGGAAAGGAAAAGCAAGATCATTTCAATGGTTGAGAAAAAGACAATTGCTTATCATGAAGCCGGACACGCTACTGTAAGCTGGCATCTTGAACATGCAAGCCCTCTTTTTAAAGTAACCATTATCCCGCGCGGAAAAACACTTGGTGCCGCATGGTACCTTCCTGAAGAACGGCAACTTACCACACGCGAACAGATTCTCGATGAAATGGCGTATGCCCTCGGAGGCAGAGCTTCTGAAGAACTTATCTTCGGAAAAATTTCAACAGGTGCGCTGAGCGACCTCGAGAAAATTACTAAACAGGCTTATGCAATGGTTTCGTTTTTCGGAATGAGCGAAAAGATTGGTAATATAAGTTTTTATGATTCATCGGGGCAATCTGATTTCGGATTTACAAAGCCATATAGTGAGAAGACAGCAGAGCTTATCGACCAGGAGGTTAACCTGATAATTGCAGAGTCGTATGTGAGGGCAAAGGAAGTTCTCAAAAACAATATAAAAGGACTTACGGAGCTTGCAGAGCTTCTTCTTGAGAAAGAGGTAATATTCAGCGAAGATCTTGAAAGGATTTTTGGAAAGAGAAAAGCTGATGTGTTGAAGGAAGAGAGAGAAGCTGAAGCCAAATCAAAGCAGACAGAAGCTGTCACAGAAACTGCGACTCCTGAAAAAACTGTGAAAAAGTCAAAAACAAAAGATAAAGCATAATAAACTGAAATTTTGAACAATTTTTTCAGACGAACCTTAACCGGAGCATGGATAGTAATATTCGTGATGGGAGGATTCTGGCTTCATCCCGTCTCCTTTTTTCTGACCGGCCTCGTTATGCTCATCGGTACACAGTATGAGTATTACCTTATGATCAGGAACTCCGGCGTCAGGCCACAAATGGTTCCGGGTATTATTACGGGGGTTGCAGCCTATGTCATATCAACACTGATTGCTTTCGGAGTGATACCAAAAAACTCCTTTCTGGTACTGATACCAATGATGTTAATAATTATGGTTATGGAGCTCTACAGGAAACAGGAGAAACCATTTGACTCACTGGCGCATACCTTTTTTTCGGTGCTTTATACTGCAATACCGTTTTCAATGTTCCCATTTTCAGCATTTTCCCGAACAGGCCTCGATTCATTACTGCCTCATGAAAGCATCTCATTTTCACCCGGAATTATTATCGGGTTCTTTATTCTTATATGGGCAAATGATACCGGAGCCTACCTGACGGGTGTGTCTTTCGGCCGACACAAGTTGATGGAGCGAATCTCTCCTAAGAAAACATGGGAAGGTTTTTTTGGAGGTTTAATAATAGCTGCTCTAATTGCTTGGTTGCTTTCGGGTTGGCTGGGTGTAGTTGATAAAACTCATTGGGTAATTATTGCTGTAATTGTTTCGGTAGCAGGTACATATGGAGATCTGGTAGAATCAATGCTGAAAAGAAGCATAGGCGTTAAGGATTCCGGAACGATCATGCCTGGTCATGGTGGATTTCTCGATCGGTTCGACAGTGCAATAATATCTTTCCCGCTGGTATATCTTTTTATATCAGTTTTTGGATGATTGGCAGGACTTGATTAATTTTGTGCAAATTTTATAGAAATGAGGATTCATATTCATAAGGAAGGATATAAGATTTTAGTTTTCGGCTTTATGGCATTACTAATTCTGAATATCATTGTTAATGTCATCTGGGTAGATATGGAACTTGTACGATGGGCATTTATTATCTGCTCATTCATGTTTTATATTTTTATACTCTTTTTCTTCCGGCTGCCGGCAAGAACAATGCAACCTGATCCGGGACTTATTTATGCTCCTGCTGACGGGAAAGTTGTAGTAATTGAAGAGACATTGGAAAACGAGTATTTCAAAGATATGCGCCTGCAGATTTCAATTTTTATGTCCCCTTTCAATATGCATAGTAACAGATACCCGGTATCGGGACGGATTAAATATGTTGGTTATCATCCCGGACAGAATATGGTTGCATGGCATCCGAAATCGTCTGAGCTGAATGAGAGGAGTACAATCGTTATTGAAACAAAAGATGGAACTGAGATACTTATAAGGCAGATTGCCGGAGCAGTTGCCCGAAGGATAGTAACCTATGCAAAAGAAAATCAGGATGTTATGCAGGGGGATGAACTGGGATTCATTAAATTCGGATCGAGAGTTGATGTTTTTTTACCGATTGGAACTGAAGTTGAGATCCCAATCCTTCAGCAGGTGAAGGCAAATAAAAGTATTATTGCCAAAATCTGAAAATGATTGATGATATGAGCAGGATAGATGACAAAATAATAGATGTTACGAGTGATGTTAAGTGGATAGGTGTGCTTGATTATGACATCAAGACATTTGATATTGTGATGCATACCGACTACGGGACAACCTATAACTCATATTTTATTAATGCTGAGAAGAAGGCAATTATTGAGGTTGCCAAAGAAAAATTCAGTGAAACTTATCTGGAAAAACTAAGATCAGTCACGAATCCTGAAGAGATTCAGTATATTATTCTTGATCATACTGAGCCAGACCATTCAGGAAGCCTCAGGCTTCTTCTCGATCTGGCACCTTCAGCGACCGTTGTTGGCAGCGGGAATGCAATCAGGTATCTGGAAGATATTGTTAATGCGCCTTTTAAATCGCTGGTAGTAAAAGATGGTGACACCCTGGACCTCGGGAATAAAACCCTGAGATTCATTTCGGCACCGAACCTGCACTGGCCTGATTCGATCTATACTCTGCTTGTGGAGGATAAGGTTTTGTTCACATGCGATTCGTTTGGAGCACATTATTGCTCATCTGGAATGTATAGTGATTTCTCTGAGGTATACACAGAGACATTTAAATACTACTTTGACGTTATCATGAAACCATTCAGCAGGTTTATGCTGAAAGCAATTGAAAAGATAAGACCTCTTGATTTTGATTTTATCTGTCCTGGTCATGGTCCAATCCACAGTGACAACAGCAGAAAAGCGATAGAATTATCAGAAAAGTATGCCGGTCAATATCTGCAGCTTATTGCGGAGAGGGATAACAGAAATATACTGATAGCTTATGTCTCGGCTTATGGTTATACTAAAGCAGCAGCAGAACATATTGCTTCGGGAATCCTTGAAACTAATGGTATAAATGTAGATATTACTGATATTGAAAATATTTCTTTAGACGAATTAGAGACAAAAATAGTTATGGCTGATGGGATACTTATTGGTTCTCCGACTATTAATCAGAATACGTTACTCCCTGTATATAAGTTATTTGCTCTCATAAATCCGCTAAGAGACAAGGGTAAATTAGGTGGTACTTTCGGGTCGTACGGGTGGAGCGGTGAATCACCGAAGATAATTCTCGAAAACCTTCGTCTTCTTAAACTAAAGATATTTGAAGAGACTGCAGCCTTTAAATTCTCACCGGGAGGCTCGAAAGAGGAATTTTTAAAGGATTTCGGAAGGAAATTTGCTCAGAAATTCATGGAGGAATGTGGTCAGATAAAAAATCCCGGTAATTAACCGGGATTCTTTTTTCAGAAAAATTATGAAATCTTAATCTGTCTGGTGATCTTGTTCTTCTCCTCTTCCTGTTTAGGAAGTCCGACAGAAAGAATCCCATCTTTGTAGTTTGCTTCTATTTTGTCCCTGTTTACATTTTCGGGGATATAGAAACTTCTGCAGAAAGATGAATAGCTGAACTCTTTTCTCTTATATCCATCTTTGTTTTCCTCAGTTTCATTTTTGGTTTCAGATGAGATTGTCAGAACATCCTCATTAATATCAATTTTCAGATCTTTCTTGTCAATCCCAGGAACAGCAAGTTCAAGAACATAATTCTTGTCATCTTCACTGATGTTTACAGCCGGCATCGAACTGGTTCTGTTCGGTAATACCGGGAAAAAATCGTCGTCAAAAAGATTCGGCATGTAAAAAGGCCTGAAGCTTTTTCTTGCAATTGTTGGTAACATGGCTTTGTCCTCCTATAATTTAAGTTTAACATATTTTTAATTACAACTTCATATTTTCAAACTCTGTTCCAAATCAGAAAATGCGGCATAATGGCATATTTTATAGATGGCATACAGTCAATATGGCAGTAGACGAATTAACATTGTAACCTAAGTTGCAGATAATTAGTTTATAAACCTCATAATCTCTGCTCCCTCTCCCTTATTACCTCTCCCCAAACCCCTCCCCCAAGTGGGAGGGGCTTAAATGAAAAGAATCAGATTTATAAATATTAAGCATCCCCCGCTCTCCCGGGAGCGGGGGACGAGAGGGGGTGAGGTAAAAACATAGAGAGGTGGTCGGGAGGAGATTTCATGTTCGCAAAACATATTTTTGGGGAATTCAAAAAATTTGGATTAGGTTTGTAGAAAGAAATGCCTTTTTACAATGAAAGCAACATTAAGAAACATTCTTATCTTTTTTGGAATTTTGCTGCTTTTGGCTTGTGCCTGGTTTTTCCGGAATATTGTTGTGTACATATTAGTGTCAGGGGTTTTATCTATAATGGGGCGCCCTCTTGTAGATCTGTTTTGCAGAATCCGGATAAAGAAATGGTTTTTTCCCCGGCCGCTCAGTGCCCTGCTTACCCTGGTTATAATCTGGGGAATTATCATACTGTTTTTTGTTATTTTTGTCCCTCTTGTGACTACACAGATAAACTATTTCTCGACCATCGACAGCGAGAAAATTGTTCAGCTTGCTGAAGGTCCTATCAATAAGGTTGAGAATCTGTTCAGAGCTTTTAACAAGGAGATCACAGATGAACTCTCTATTCAGGATTATGTTGCCGGTAAAGTTTCAGGAGTTCTCAATATTAATATGATACAGAATTTCCTGGGTTCAATTATGGGTATCCTTGGAAACATTCTGGTTGCAATATTCTCAATTACATTTATCACATTTTTCTTTCTTAAGGACCAGCGTTTGTTTTTTGAATCAATATTAATGTGGGTGCCGGATAAATATGTTGATAATGTAACCCGGGCTTTATATTCGATTAAAAGACTCCTGACAAGGTATTTTATAGGAATTGTAATACAGAGCACCTGCATAATGATACTTATTACTATAGGGATGACTATAGCAGGTATCGATTTTCAACAGGCTCTGGTTATGGGGCTTATCCTCGGGATTTTAAATGTTATTCCATATGTTGGTCCATGGATTGGTTTGTTTATTGCAATTATAATGGGTGTTGCCTCTCATATGAATCAGGATTTTACGACTGTCGTAGTACCCCTGGTTACATATATGATTATAGTAGAGGCAATTACACATCTGATTGATAATATTGTATTTCAGCCGGTTATCTTTTCCAATAGTGTTAAGGCTCACCCTCTCGAAATCTTCGTTGTTGTACTTGCTGCCGGATTTGCAGCCGGGATCCCGGGAATGATATTAGGTATACCCGCTTATACGGTTTTAAGGGTTTTTGCCAGGGAGTTCTTTTATAATTTTAAAGCAGTACAGAAGATCACTTCCGGCCTGTCACCCGAAAATATGGGTAGAAAAACTCAAATTCCTGCCAGGGAAAATGAGGAGAAGGGCAATGAAACCGATTCTTAACCTTGCTATCAGGAATTTGCCTGAGTATAGTAATTTGTATTAACTATTGAATAAATGACCCTGATATTCTCTGTTTTAAGCCGACTTTCCCGTTTTTATTATGATGGCTTCAGGAATATGTCAAACTGGGGAAGAAAGGTTTGGATAATAATCATCATCAAGCTTTTTATTATGTTTGCTATATTGAAGATCTTCTTTTTCCCGGATTTTCTTAAGACCAAATATGATAACGATAAACAGAGAAGTGAATATGTTTTGGATCAATTAATTAATTTACCTGCTAGCCATGATTGAAAATGTAGATTTGACCCTTGTGAACTGGTCAAGGGCGCAATTTGCCCTTACTGCTATGTATCACTGGCTTTTTGTACCTCTTACGCTTGGTTTATCCTTCATACTTGCCATAATGGAGACCATATATGTCAGGACTGGTAATGAGGAATGGAAACGTCTTACCCGGTTCTGGATGACTCTTTTCGGAATAAACTTCGCAATTGGTATTGCAACAGGGATCATCCTTGAATTTGAGTTTGGTACTAATTGGTCGAATTATTCATGGTTTGTAGGCGATATCTTCGGAGCCCCTCTTGCAGTTGAAGGTATTCTGGCTTTCTTCCTCGAATCGACTTTTGTTGCGGTGATGTTTTTCGGCTGGAATAAAGTGAGTAAAAAGTTTCATCTTACATCAACCTGGCTGGTTGCCATCGGAGCCAGTCTGTCTGCCCTCTGGATCCTGGTAGCCAACGCCTGGATGCAAAATCCTGTCGGAATGATTTTTAATCCTGAAACAGCACGAAATGAAATGGTGAGTTTCTGGGCTGTTCTCTTTAATCCGGTTGCAGTCGATAAATTTCTGCATACTATATCATCAGGTTTCCTGCTGGGATCAATGTTTGTGCTGGGTATAAGCTCGTGGTTCCTCTTAAGGAAAAGAGAGGAGCTTATGGCAAGGCGAAGCATCCTGATAGCAGGGGTATTCGGACTTTTATCTTCATTGATGGTTGCATATACAGGCGATGCATCTGCCAGAACAATATCAAAAATGCAACCTGTTAAATTTGCATCAATGGAAGCCTTGTTCGAAGGTAAAAGCAATGCCGGATTGGTAGCAGTCGGGATACTGAAAGATACTGATAAAAAGATCGGAGAACGGGTTGTTAAGGAATTTGTATTTAAGATAGAGATTCCGGGTTTACTTTCGGTACTTACGGGAGGCGACAAAGATGCATATGTTCAGGGAATTACTGATCATGTACTTGGAAATGAGAAAAGGGGGATAATGTCAGTACCGGAAAAAATGCAGAAGGGTCAGTTTGCAAAGGATGTTCTGATGGATTACAAACGAGCCAGGATGATTAATGACAAGGAACAACTTGAGAGTATTAAAGGTATTTTCCGCGACAAGGAATTCCACGACAAATATTTCAGATATTTTGGTTATTCTTCTATTGATAAACCTGAAGATGTGATCCCGAATGTGCCGGTATCATTTTATTCTTTTCACCTGATGGTAATACTCGGATTTTTCTTTATTATGATCTTTGCAACAGCTCTGTACTTCCTGTTCAAAGGGTCACTTTCTGATAACAGATGGTTTTTATGGATACCACTTCTGTCAATACCTCTGCCTTACATCGCCAGTGAACTGGGTTGGATACTTACCGAAATGGGCCGGCAGCCCTGGATTATTCAGGATCTGATGCCTGTATCAGCAGCTGTCTCACAAATCAACTCAGGGTCGGTGATAACAACTTTCATTCTCTTTGCGGTTCTTTTCACGGCATTGCTTATTTCGGAGATATCAATCATGGTTAAACAGGTAAAAACAGGACCCGGACATTAGGAAGAAAACACTATGACAACAATGATTTTACATCTGTTCCTGCAACACTACTGGTGGATAATAGTTTCACTGCTGGGGAGCCTGCTCGTTTTCCTGATGTTTGTACAGGGAGGACAATCAATGATCTATTCACTTCCGAAAAACGATCTTCAGAAAACGATGATAGTTAATGCAATGGGGAGAAAGTGGGAGTTCACCTTCACCACTCTTGTCACTTTTGGAGGTGCCTTTTTTGCCTCATTTCCGCTTTTTTATGCGACAAGTTTTGGAGGTGCTTACTGGGTATGGATCGCAATATTGTTCAGTTTTACCATTCATGCAATTGCTTATGAATTCAGGTCAAAACCGGATAATGTTTTCGGGCAGAAGACATTCGATGTGTTTCTTTTCCTGAATGGTTCACTCGGCCCGTTTCTTATCGGAGTAGCAGTTGCCACCTTTTTCACCGGCTCACAGTTCAGTCTGAACAGGATGAATCAGGTACAATGGGCAACTGCATGGTACGGACTTGAAGCTTTATTGAATATACGAAACCTTGCACTTGGTTTTGCAGTATTGTTTCTTGCCAGAATAAATGGGCTGTTATATATTATCAATACTATTGATGATGAGGATCTTATAAAAAAATCAGGTAAAAAATTGATATTGAACTCTATCCCTTTTCTTCTCTTCTTCCTGTTTTTTGTTATTTCACTACTCTTTTCAAAAGGGTTTGCTGCCGATCCTGAAACCGGTATTGTAACGGTGGAAAAGTTTAAATATCTCCATAATTTTATTCAGATGCCGCTTGTATTGATCATATTCCTGACCGGAGTGGTTGGGGTTTTATATGGTATTGGTATATCAGTATTAAGGAACAGTGAGAAAGGAATCTGGTTTTCCGGAGCAGGTACTGTGCTTGCAGTATTCTCATTGTTTCTGGTAGCCGGTTTTAACGGGACTTCATTTTATCCCTCTTCATACGATTTGCAGAGCTCATTAACCATCAGGAATGCATCTTCGAGCCTCTTTACACTGAAAACTATGATGTATGTTTCATTTATTATCCCATTCGTCATAGCCTATATCTGGTACGCGTGGAAAGCAATTAATAATACGAAAATAACAGAAAACGAAATGAAATCAGATGGACATGTATATTAGCGAAATTCTTCAATACCTCATCTGGCCAGGCTTTATTGTATTAAGCTGGTTTGTCATAAAATTTTCTTTATCTGCTTACGAAAAGAAATTCCCTGAAAAGGAATAGTCATTGGTCAGAAGAGCAGCGAAAGTAAGGATGCTATAATATAAAGCGGTATGATCAGGGGAGCTGCATTGATCCCGAAAATTGCAAAAGAGACCACAACCAATCCGGCAAGAATTAATCTTCCCTCATTTCCTTTAACCTTAAGATTTGAAACCTTCAGAGATAGTAATGGGATCCTGCTGACCATCATCAATGATAATATGACTGTAAAAACAATCAATAATATTGGTGAACCGGTAAATGAATTGAAAATTGCAGAATGAAAATAATGCCCGGCAATAACAACAGAGATCACTGCAAGTGCATTCGCCGGAGTGGGTAAGCCTTTAAACGTTGTTGCCTGAGTTGTATCGATATTGAATATTGCCAGTCGCAAAGCTGCACAAACAGGCATTAAAACAGTAGTTGACAGGATAAGTGTGACTTTTACACTATTAGAATCAGCGATCATTGGTCCATATAATGAGAGAGAATCATTTAGCAGCTGATAGATAATAAACCCGGGAGCAACACCAAAACTTACAACATCGGCAAGGCTGTCGAGTTCTCTCCCTATTGCGGAATATGCTTTAAGTAACCGGGCCGAAAAACCATCGAAGAAATCGAATATTATTGCTGCAAGTATCAGCCATGAAGCAGTTACAATGTCTCCCTTGGCTGCAAAAATTATTGCAAAAAAACCTGCTGCCAGATTTAGCGAAGTAATAAAGTTTGGAATATGTTTCATCTTGAAATTGGATATCGTAATTCAGAAGGGGAGTAAAATTAAGAAATTCTTCTCTCTTTTTTCTTAAATTTGTATTAATAAACCCGGATCAGATGATTGAATTCACCGATATAAAGATTGCAGTCGATTTTGATGGAACAGTAGTTGATCACGAGTATCCGAAAAGATGCACGAAAAATATTTTTAAAAGTTTATTCACAGGAAAACCAAGACAAATGAGAACTGATTATGCAAAATACATAATTTTCGTTACAGTAATGCTCCTTATATCATGGACTATTTCATGTTCGGGACGGTCTGGTAAAAAAACAGAAACAGGAGTTGCTCCTGCAACAGTTTCAGGCGAAGAAACTGTTGTTAAACTTGTAAAAATGATTTCACCTGAAGAGAATACCGGATTTAAGCTCAACGACCCGATCAATGTGATTCTGGCACTGGAAGATAAAAACAGGTTACCCGACTCGGTATTGATATTTTTTAATAGTAAAGCCGTAACAACGCTTAAATCAGAACCCTGGGAATACTCTATTCCAGCGACTTATACCGTTACAACAGGGAGGAAATCATTAAAAGCAGTTGCTTATAAGGGAGGTAGATCACAGAATACCATTACCCGTTTTATGATAATATTTTCGGATATGGTTCCAAAAAGGAACGGCTATAAAGTGATTAATACATATCCACATGACAGGGATGCATTTACCCAGGGACTTGTTTACGATAAAGGTGTGTTATTCGAAAGTACAGGACAGAAGACCGGCTCAAGCCTGAGGGAAGTTGAACTGGAGACGGGCAGTGTTATCAGGCAGCATAATCTTGATGCATCATTGTTTGGCGAGGGTATCACTCTTTACCGCGACCGTGTATACCAGGTGACATGGCAAAATAAAGTTGGGTTTGTGTATGAAAAATCAACTTTTAACGTGATAAATAAGATCTTTTATGCGACAGAAGGCTGGGGATTAACAACTCTTGATGATAAAATTGTAATGAGCGAGGGAACAAATATTCTATATTTCTTTGAACCGGAGATGTTTACTGTTGTTTCCAGAATTGAAGTTTATGATAATGAAAGGAAAGTTGACCAGCTTAATGAGCTGGAGTATATAAATGGTGAGATATGGGCCAATATCTGGAACACCGATCTTATTGCAAGAATTGACTGGTTCAGCGGGAAAGTTATTGCCTATATTGATCTGAAAGGCATTTTACCGGAATCGGAACGAAACCCGGATACAGATGTCCTTAATGGAATTGCATACGATCAGTCGGATAAAAGAATTTTTATTACAGGAAAGAAATGGCCGAAGCTTTATGAGATCAGGCTTACTGAATAATCTTTGTTCCGTAAACTATATTAATACTGGCAGGTATTATACTGAATTCTGCCGGAGTGTGGCCCAGCAATTCTCCATCCGCTTCTGTATAAATTACCGAATCTGAACTTACTTTTATATTTTTGCATCTGTATCCGTCAATTTTGGGATGATTGAGGATTGTACCATCATATAGTGTTTTCAGGTTCCTGATAATCTCAAACTTACCCATCCCATTTATTATAGTTACATTAAGGAGTCCATCGTTTGGTAATGCATCTGGTGTCTGCCTCATACCACCTCCGCAATATCTCCCGTTACCAATGTTGATCGAAAAAACATCTGCATGGATTTTTTCTCCGTCAATATCTATCTCGGCTTTAGTGTTTTTGTACGAAAGAAGGCTCATAAGCAGGTTGTAGAAATATATCGATTTGCCACTTCGTCCCTTATCTTTCTGGATATTGGTTCTCCTGACCACCACCGATTCAAATCCCAATCCTGCAATGTTGATGAAATACCTGTACTTTTTATCGGGTCCATCATAATAACTCACCAATCCAACATCATGTACCATCTGTTTATTATCCCTGATTATCTTAATCGCTTTTTTATAATCAAGAGGTATTCCAAACATTCTCCCCCAATCATTCCCGGTACCTACGGGTATCAATGCGAGCGAAATATCTAAAGTGGAACAGGCATCATTTAAAAAAACTCCGTTAACAACTTCATTGAGAGTCCCATCGCCACCCACTGTTATTATCTTTCTGAAACCTGCTGTAATACCCTCCAGGGTAAAAGCGATGGCGTGTCCTTTTCTTTCTGTAAATTTTACGGTAAAGGGCAAATCCTCTTCTTTCAGAAGTGCAGAGATCCTGTCCCAGTCCTTTTTCCCTTTTCCATTCCCGGCATTAGGGTTAACTATGACCAGCCATTCTTTCTGGTTGGAATTTTGATTCATCTATCGGTTTTGTTTTATGGCAGACAAAGATGGAAAAAATCGGATAATTTTTTAAAAACCAGTTTAATATCATACTAATGATGTCTTTATGAAGCTCAGTACCCCTCAGAGTCGTGGTGACATGAAGAATTGCCACTAAGGCGCAAAGTCACAAAGGCTCACAAAGTCAGGAAATTATGCTTTTCGAAAAATCTATCTGGTGTTAACAAAATGTTGAAAACCACGAAAAAAATGTTTACAATTACATCTTTCACTACCTGTAGCAGTAGTGCATAAATAGTAAATTTGAAACTCAAAATATAACTCAAATAATTAAAGATAAGAGATGGGAAGGATTATAGCAATAGCGAATCAGAAGGGTGGTGTTGGGAAGACAACAACAGCAATAAATCTGGCGGCAAGTCTTGCCGCTCTTGAGAAAAAGGTGCTGATTGTTGATGGTGATCCACAGGCAAATGCAACTTCAGGGATAGGAATCGATACAAGGCAGATAAGATGTACAATATATGATTGTCTGATAGACGGGAAAGAGCCAAGTGAAGCCTTAATGGCCTGTGAAGTTGAAAACCTTTCAATAATACCCTCAAATATAGACCTGGTAGGCGCTGAAATTGAAATGCTTGACAGGCCCGGGAGAGAAAAGATACTTAAAGAGGTCCTTAAGAAAATCGAAGGAGACTATGATTACATTCTCATTGACTGTTCTCCGTCGCTCGGACTGCTTACCGTGAATGCCCTTACGGCATCACATTCGGTAATAATACCGGTTCAGTGTGAGTATTTTGCTTTGGAGGGACTCGGCAAGTTGCTTAATACTATAAAAATAATTCAGAATAATCTTAATCCGGATCTTGAGATCGAGGGATTCCTTCTTACTATGTATGACTCCCGGCTCAGGTTATCGAACCAGGTTGCTGATGAGGTAAATAAGCATTTCCAGCAGATGGTTTTTAAAACAATCATTCAGAGGAATGTCAAGCTTTCTGAAGCACCAAGCTTTGGTCAGCCTGCTATTCTTTATGATGCCGATTCAAGAGGTACAGTCAATTATCTTAATCTTGCCAAAGAGCTGATTGAGAAACAGGAAACCAGAGGAAAAAAGTAGTTAACAGAACTTATTAATTACCGGAAATAGTAATGAATATGACAAAGAAAAATGCGTTGGGAAGAGGTCTTGGTGCATTAATAGATGGTGTGGAGAAAGAGGTTCTTGAAAAGAAAGTTGAAGCCAACCTTGATATATCAGTCGATTCGATAGAAGCTAATCCTTTTCAGCCAAGGATGAGCTTTGATGAACAGTCTCTTGAAGAACTTGCAACATCAATAAAGGAACTTGGTATTGTTCAGCCACTTACAGTACGTGAGACTGGTAATGGCAGATATCAGCTCATTGCCGGTGAAAGGAGACTCAGGGCTGCGCGTCTGGCAGGACTTACTCATGTACCTGCTTATATCAGAACAGCTGATGATCAGGCTATGCTCGAACTTGCACTGGTAGAGAATATTCAGCGCGAAGACCTCGATGCAGTGGAGGTCGCAATAAGTTTTCAGCGACTCATAGAGGAGTGCAAGCTTACCCAGGAGCAGTTGAGCGACAGGGTTGGCAAACAACGGTCAACTGTAGCAAACTATCTCCGCCTTCTCAAACTGCCGGCCGAGATACAACTCGGGATTAAGAACAAACACCTGATGATGGGCCATGCCCGGACACTCGTCAATATAGAAGATCCCAAAAGGCAAATCAATGTTTATTATCAGATAATTGATGGGGAACTGTCTGTACGACAGGTAGAAGAGCTGGTAAGACAACTTCAATCGGAAAAAATCAAAGACCCCGGAAAGGTTGAAAAGAGGAGGAAACTCAATGATGATTTCACTCAACTTTCAAACCATCTCAATAAGTTATTTTCAGCTAAAGTAAACTTTAGAATAAACGAAAAGGGGAAGGGTAAGATCGTTATCCCATTTGAAAGCCCTGAAGAAATGGAGCGCATTTTAGGAGTATTTGACCGCCTGAACTCCTGAAAATAATTATCTTTATCGCGCGTTATACAGGTATCTGGCGATTAATGCCGGTTTGTTTTATTTTGAAGACATTTCAAAAAATACTGATTATACTAATTCTGCAAATGTTTTGTATTCAACAGAACATATTTGCACAGGATACAATACCTGTCAAAAAGCCTGAGAAGCATAAATTTCAGGCAGAACCGCTGAAAGCAACAATGATGGCTGTTGCATTCCCTGGCCTTGGACAGATCTACAACAGGAAATACTGGAAAATTCCCCTGGTATATGCCGGCTTCGGAAGCCTTATATATAGCGCAGGGTTCAATTCATCGAAGTATATCGAGTATATGAAAGCTTATCAGGACTTTACAGATGTAGTTCCACAGACAAAAAGCTACCTGGATCTGATCCCTGACGATGCTCCAATTTATGACCCCGTTTTGTTTCCTGATTCTTATAATCCATCAAGGGCGTCATATTGGAAGGATAGGATGATTCAGGGTATTGACCATTACAAGAGATACCGCGATCTTTCGTATATTGGCATCGCTGGATGGTATCTGATATCGATTCTTGATGCTAATGTTGATGCCAGCCTTTTTAATTACGATATCAGTGAAAATCTTGATATTGCTGTTTTCCCTGTTCAGTTGTCTTTGCCAGGAGGTTTTATGGGAGCAGGACTAAATGTAGGCCTGAAAGTAACTTTTTAACTTATTTTATTATTATGAGATTTTCAATTTTACTTATAACATTATTTTTTGCATTTCTGAATGCAAATGCATCATCAGTTTACGATACGATTATCATAAAAACTGATAATAGTTCTGAAAGAATTACACGAGATCTTGACAGTCTGACAAGTACATGGTATGTTAAAATGGCTATTAAAGACAATCCCGGTGAATTCCAAGGCGATACAATTGGATTGCAGTATCCTGATTCTGTGTATCGTAACCGGTTAAGCAAGATTAATTCAATTATCCACCTTCCGTACAACAATATAATCAGGAACCATATTCATGTTTATACAATTAAACAGAGAGAGAAATTCTGTGCAGTACTGGGGTTGAAGGATTATTATTTCCCTATGATCGAAGATGTATTCGATTCTTACGGACTTCCTGACGAACTAAAATATATGGCAGTGATTGAATCGGCTCTCAATCCTAATATTGTTAACAGCCGTTCCGGAGCTACTGGTCTGTGGCAGTTCATGTACAGTACAGGCCGCATGTACGGACTTACTATCAACTCTGTTGTTGATGAACGCAGGGATCCATTAAAAGCGACTCATGCAGCTGCAAAATATATGAAGGATCTTTATAAGATATATAATGATTGGACATTGGTTATTGCAGCATACAACTGCGGTCCCGGAAATGTAAATAAGGCAATTAAAAGATCGGGTAATAAAAAAGATTATTGGAAGATATATTACGGGCTCCCCAGGGAAACCAGAGGATATATACCTCAGTATGTTGCTGCAGTATATGCTGTTAACTACTATCTGGAGCATAATTTAATACCATTACCACTTAATATTCCTGTTGCTACCGACACCATAATGGTTAATAAAGATATTCATCTCACACAGATTTCGGAGGTGATGGGAATACCTTTGGGCGAACTTCGTACACTGAATCCTCAATATAAAACCGGCCTTATTCCCGGATCCTCAAAACCATTTGCACTTACACTTCCTATGAACCATCTGGGCGATTTTATTGATTTAAATGACACAATAAGGGGTTATAAATCAGATGTTTATCTGAATAAGTCAAACCTTATAGCAGATCCCTCACGCACATCGTACCTGCCAGCAGATATAAAGGGTAGAACAAAACTTATCTACACTGTCCAGGATGGTGACAACCTTGGGTACATTTCTGAATGGTACAGGGTTGGATTATCGGAACTCAGGTATTGGAATAATATTTCCCGCAATACTATCAGAGTAGGTCAGAAACTTGTTATTTATGTTGATCCTTCAAGATCTGAATATTTTTCAAAGATCAATTCAATGTCGTTTGCCGATAGACAAATGATGATAGGGAAAACAGTTCCTTCTAATTCACAGTCCGTATTAGCCAAAGCACCTGTTGAATCGGAGGGAGAGTTTATTACATATACAGTCCGTTATGGAGATACAATCTGGGATATTGTTAAAATGTTTGATAACGTTACTACAGGTCAGGTACTTGCATTGAATAATATTTCCGAGCCGGGTAAGATACAGATTGGACAGAAGCTGAAGATCAAGAAGAAGAGCTGATTCTTTTCTAATATATGCGCCCCTTAAGGTCATTTTTATTATTACTGATCTTTCTGGCCTGTTTTACCGGTCTTCATTATTTTATTCCGGTCAGCCAATTATTCCCATCAATTTATGAATTTGTCCCTGCTAATCTGATAAATGATTTATTTTCAGACGATAAGGCTCTGAATAGAATTCATGTTAAGCAGATAGCTGATACAATAAATACAGCACTGGCCGATACTATCACTCCGGTTGATTCTGTTACTGCAACTATTGAAAATTTGTCAGTTAATCCATTGCAGGGGTTTCTGGATTCGCTAAGATATTCCAGGGGACAGCTGAGGATTATGTATTATGGTGATTCGCAGATCGAGGGCGACCGCATCACTTCCTACGTACGCCAGGCCTTAAGAAAAGACCATGGAGGAGCAGGCCCGGGACTATTTCTTCCACTTATGCCGGTTATGTACACAAAATCTGTCTGGCTCCGGTCATCCTCAAACTGGAAAAGGTATAATTATCTCTCTTATAAAGCAGGTGAGATATCACACCGCAATCTTGGTCCCTTCATGGCCATCTGCCGCTATCTACCCGAGGGAGAAAAAACATCAGTTCCTGAAAAGGCATTCGTGAGGATCAGACCTTCAAATGTTGCAGATAGTGCTTCGTCTGAGTATAATATTTTAAGAGTGTTTTATGGCAATACGGAAGATGTTGTAAATGTTGTAATTAAAGCCGGTGATAATGAGATATTTGCAGATACATTAAAGAAGGATAAGAACTTTAATGAGATTACATGTCCGTTAAAAGGAGCAAAGGAGATACTGATTGAATTTACAGGAAAAGTGAGCCCTGATATTTACGGAATCAGCATCGAAAGCAAAGCTGGTATAATGGTAGACAACATTCCCCAGCGGGGAAGTGCCGGACTTGAATTTACCATGGTTGGCAAGGATAACCTTGCTGAGTCATACAAAAAGCTATCACCCGACCTGTTTATTCTGCACTATGGCCTGAACATTGTAAAGAATGTAAGAGAAGATTATTCATATTATCAGAAAGGACTGGGAAGACAGCTTTCACTCCTTAAGGAGATTGCTCCATTCACCCCGATTTTGGTTATCGGAGTTACTGATATGGCAGTAAATGAGGGAGATAGCATAAAATCATACCGGAATATTCCTTCAATAATTGACGCTCAGAAACAAGCCACTCTTGATGTAGGTGTTGCTTTCTGGGATTCGTATAGAGCGATGGGAGGGGAATCGTCAATTATTAAATGGGCGGAAAAGAGGCCTCCTCTTGCCCAGAAAGACTATGTTCACTTTACATATCCGGGAGCAGATACATTTTCGAAAATATTAGCAGATGCACTGTTTTCAGTCAGGGAAATTGATACGAACCGGCTGAAATATGTTAGTATTCAGGCAGATACCATTATTCAGACTCAATCTGTATCTGAAGTTAAAGCACAGGTGGCTACTGAAGGTAAAAGTTTATTTAAATCAGTAATATCACAGTTATTCAAATATAATCCCGATGAACCTTTAATCTTTTCAACCCCGGCTTTCTGGCTCTTCTTCCTCCTGGTGCTTGCAGGATATAGTCTGATCTATAAGAAGTTGTTTATCAGGAATGCATATCTCTTTCTCGTAAGCCTTTTTTTTTATTATAAATCCGGAGGGCTGTTTTTATTTCTTCTGATCTTTATTACACTCATTGATTTTACATGCGGATTACTTATCCATCATTCCAGGACAAAATTCATGAGACGGCTTTTTATCCTTCTTAGTATTATCTCCAATCTGGGAATACTTGCTTATTTTAAATATACCGGTTTTTTTGTGGAGACGATAAACGATCTGCTTGGAACTGATTACCGTGTATATGATTTCCTTTCTGCATTTTCAAATTCAAATCTTGGTACTTCCTTTAATATCAGTAACATAATTCTTCCTGTTGGCATTTCATTTTTTACTTTTCAATCACTCAGCTATACAATTGATGTATACAGAAAAAAGATGGATCCGGTCAGAAATATTATTGATTTTGGTTTTTATGTTTCGTTTTTCCCCCAACTTGTTGCCGGTCCTATTGTAAGAGCTTCTGAATTTATTCCTCAGTTATATAGTGAGTTCCATCTTGCAAGGAGAGAATTCAGCCATGCTTTGTTCCTGATCTCAAAAGGATTGATAAAAAAGATAATTATTTCCGATTTTATTGCAACAAACTTTATCGACAGGGTATTTGATGCGCCTTCCATATATTCAGGTTTCGAAAACCTGATGGCAGTGTATGGATATGGTCTGCAGATTTATTGTGATTTTTCGGGTTATACCGATATTGCTATCGGATTAGGACTTATTCTTGGATTCCGGTTGCCGGTCAATTTTAATTCACCGTATAAGGCAGCAGGCATTGCCGACTTCTGGAAACGATGGCATATCTCTCTCTCACGTTGGTTAAAAGATTATCTCTATATTCCATTAGGAGGGAACAGGAAAGGTAAATTCCGGACAAACATTAATCTGATAATCACAATGTTACTTGGGGGGTTATGGCACGGAGCAGCGCTTCGGTTTGTCATTTGGGGAGCGTTGCATGGCATTGGGCTTGTGATCAACAGAATCTGGAACTCTATTTTTGGAGATCGTCTTAAGCAGGGTCGGGTTGGCCGGGCAATAGCTGTTTTCATTACGTTCCAGTTTGTAAGCTTCTGCTGGATATTTTTCAGAGCTCCCGACATGGATAGTGTTAACACGATGATTAAACAGATTTTTGAGAATTTTTCACCCGGATCGTATATGACTGTTCTCCCGGCATACAGCAGTGTCTTCTTTTTGATAGCTGTCGGGTATATAATCCATTTTCTTCCGGAAAGGATTAAAGAGTCATACAGGGGGCTGTTTATCAGAATCCCGCTGATCGCTCAACTGGTTGTTATAATTCTGGTAGCAATACTGTTATATCAGATGAGGACAACCGAAGTTATTCCGTTTATTTATTTCAGGTTTTAGAAAACTATACCTCACCCCCTCTTAT
>Ga0265292_1001498_pt1 | contig 20379 bp, 21 predicted proteins | sample Munlanlewell296A_FD_189080 | JGI IMG/M metagenome (GOLD analysis project Ga0265292, IMG submission 189080) | Leachate microbial communities from a municipal landfill in Southern Ontario, Canada - Leachate well 296A | ecosystem: Engineered > Solid waste > Landfill > Unclassified | place: Canada... | reverse complement strand
ATTCTTTCCCTTTACAAGTTTCTTGAGTTGTTCTATTTCTGTCATAAAATTCCTTTTTTATTTATGACAAAGATAAACAAAGTTTATGACAATGTAAAGCTATTTCTGTGGCAGAACACTAGTAGTTCTCACAATCGAAGAATCTTCAACCACAACATCAAGTGAGTCGTCGATAAATTCATTTACGGAAATAATAGCTCCTCCGCTTGCCTTCACTGATCTTAAGTTATTAACAGAGCAAAAGATTTTTATGAAATGAGAATACTTTGACAAATCAATTTTAGAAGTGACAGAAAATTTATTTCCTTGTCTCTCAACAGTCAGATATTTATTGACCAAATTATCAGGCCCTTCTATTCTAATAAATGAAGTATCGGCTTGAGTAAAATAAACAATGAATCTTCCATTCAATTCAAACGTGTCCGGCTCTTTATCTTCTATGTTAAAAATTTTAGCTACATAGAAAGTTTTTTCGTCAAAAGGATTCGGAATCAACTCCACTTTACTATCGAATACTATTTTGTAGGCAGTTACTAATAAAACAAGCAAGATTAAAAACACTAAGAGAATTTTGTTGGTCAGTTTCATATTCACCTCACTTGTTGGATTTATAGTTGGTGTAAAGATCTTTTAGTTCGGTAAAGCTGATGTTCAGCAAGTCCATCATCTTAAAAACATATTTCAAATCGGTCTTAATAAAATGTTTGGACATATAATTTTTGGTTTGTTTGTAGCCGTCATCGGCAACAAAAAAGCCAACCCCCCTTTGGTTGGATATAATTCCTTTCTCCTGCAGATATGTAAATGTCCGCATCACAGTATTGGGATTTACTTCTACTTCAATTGCAAGCTCTCTAACGGAAGGAATTCTATCTCCCTCTTTCCATTCTTCGGAAAGGATTTTTTCGCAGATATAATCCGCTATCTGCAAATAGATCGCCTGGCTGTCATTAAACTCCATCTGCTACCTCGTTTTCCTGGAGTCTTATAAAACTAAGCGCCCATAAGAATACCGGCATAAAATATATCAGAGCAAATAAAACAATTTCTTTTACAGTGCTATTAAGAACGGTAATCTTACGCCATGATTGTATTGATAGCTCTGCGTTTACATTTATCTGAAGCGGAATGTTTAAAATTTCGAGAGGTGTGTTTACATTTTCAAAAAATGGAAGAAGACTAATCAAACTAAGATAAATGTTAAGTGCTGCAAACAATCCGCCGAAGGCAATAAATGTTTTTCCAAGTTCCAGCTTTTTAAAGTAGATTGCCCCAAAAAAGAAAAGTGAATGAAGTGCAAAATAGTTTTGAAAGAATTTGCCGAACTCGAAGCGGGTATATATATGAAACATACTTTTAAAAAGACCGGCGTTGGGAAAAAGGTATCTGTATATTTCAACCATCATTGCCGATAGAGAAAGAGCAACATAACTCAAAAGTAAAAACCCAACTGTTGTATAAATAAACTTCACAATAAATTTTTCAACTATCGAAGACGGAAGCATTAGAAAATCAATTTTTCTATCGGCAGTATTTAATTCCGAGAATGAACTGCTTGTGATGATCATACAATATACAAGAGCAATTACCGGGAAACCATCGGCGGTAAGCCAGCCCGCTCGCGGTAAGTACGGTCTCTGTGATATGTAGTTTAGCAGCAAATTCAAAAAGGTTAAAGAGGCAAGCATTATTAAAATGTTAATTTTATTAAAAGCTATTTCTTTCCAAAATGTTTGAAAAAATCTCTTTGTCGCAAATATTTTTTTAATACGGTTACCCCAGCATTAAAAAGAGTTTTTACTTTTTCATTCTTTGCAACAACTGCGTTAAATAATAACTCAATATCAATGTCGTTGTCTTCACCATCATGGTTTTCCGATAAGACCGCATATCCACCCAAAGTATTTTCGTAGTATAGAACTTCATTCTCTTTCGGTTCTTCCCTTTGAAGTGTTAATGACAACTTTTGCTCGATCTCCGCAATCTGCCGGTTAAAGATTACCTCGCCGTTGTCTAAAATTATTATCGGGTCAATTAAGTGTTTCATATCCCGCACTTGATGTGTTGAGATTACAAATATTTTCTCTTCGTTAATTGATGAGGCAACGAGTTTTCTAAAAACACTTTTTGCGGGAATATCTAAACCGTTAGTCGGCTCATCGAGAAGTATTACTTTTGTATCAGCGGCAAGCGCAAATGCAACCGAAAATTTTTTCTTCTGTCCGTAAGAAAGATTTGTGATCTTTCCGTTTGTCTCGATCTCCAGATCTTTGAGATATTCAAAGAACTTTTCTTTATTAAACTTTGGATAGAACGGTGTATAGATTTCCAAATATTCACGGACTTTTACCGCCGGCAAAAAACTGTTTTCGGGAAGAAAGAATATTTCTTTTAGTAAATCGGGATCTCGTGCAATTGTTTTTTCTTCGTCTAAAGTGCAACTGCCGCAATGCGGATAAAGCAGGCCGGAGACTAATTTAAGCAGTGTGGTTTTGCCTGCCCCGTTCTTACCCAACAATCCGTAGATGTTTCCCGACGTTAGTGAAAGATTAAGATTGTTGAATAGAAGATTTTTCTTTTTGTAACCGAAACTTAAATTCGAAATATTTATCATATTACCTCTGCCTTAGTGTATTAGATAACTCATACACTACAAATAAACGAATTCTTTTTTGTTTTGTCAAGAAGATTTTTTTGTGATGGCGTAGCCTTTGAAAAAGGTATTTAACAAACACTTATAGATCCCCTCCCCCCGAGGGCTAATTAAAACTCTATTTTATTTGATCATTCCGGTTTCTTGTCGTGAATGTATTCTAAAATATCTCCTGGCTGGCACTCTAAAACTTTACAGATTGCTTCGAGAGTTGAGAACCGTATTGCGCGCGCCTTCTCTGTTTTTAGCACAGATAGATTCGACATGGTCAACCCAACTTTCTCGGCAAGCTCTGTGAGAGACATTTTTCTCTTAGCCATCATTACGTCTAAGTTAACACGTATCATCTCATCACCTCACACGGTTAAATCGTTTTCTTCTTTAAGAACGGCACCAATTCGGAAAATTTGTGCAAGTATCAAAAATATTATCCCGGCAAAAAGAAGTGCAAAGTTAATGTCACTTAAAGAAAAGGTATATGATTGACGAATATTATTCGCCCACTCTGTTCTTGCTACCGAATTGTTAATCCAATAAAAAATAAGTACCCGAACAAACTCTCCAAGCAAAAAGTAAACTCCAATAAATTTGAACCGCTCTGAATTCTCTTGCAAGAAAACATTGCCCACAACAGAACTTTTAAACAGCTTCCTAAGATTATAAAGAATAATTATTAAGAAGAGTGATACAATCAAAGAAAGAAATGAAAGTCCAAGAACTAACTCCGGAACTAATCCGTGTGTAAAGTATCTTATTGGAAATAAATTAATTTGGGAATCATAGCTGATTTGGCTAAGATGATAGCCATCTTTCGGTACTGGGCGCATTCTGTTAAAATTAATCTTATATAAATCTTTTACTGCATCATCAAAATATGGGTTTGACCAGTAAAGCATTTTCGCCAATTCCATCCCGGTATATTCATCTACTATCGAATCAATACGTCTAACTTCTGCATATTGCGAACCCAGTCTATAAATATGATTGTTTATCTTGATGGGAATCGCAGGAAATGGAAAATTTATTTTTACTATACCAATAACAGCGAGGTTAAATAATATCGTTGCTAAAATTAAAATAATAGAAGCAGAGAGACCTCCATACCACATGAGATCAATCAGCACTTTTAACAACTTTTCTGCTTTGCTTTTATTTTTCATTTCTCACCTCCTTTTTGTTAATTGCAATATAATTTTCAATTTCAAGTTTGTCAAGATAAACTTATTGTTTATCAATATATATTTCCTTTTATACGGCATTGTTGCCAAAGATGCGTTTGTCAAATTTGGGATATAATTCAAACATTTTTGGTGCTTTATGAAAAAACTATTCTATTAATATTGATCGGCAAGAGAAAAGAGGAAGCTGTAAAGGTTCAACAGATTCTAACGAGCTGGGGCTGTTTGATTAAAACACGTTTGGGTATTCACGACGGAGTTTTGGAAAATTGTTCGGATACCGGTTTATTAATTTTAGAAATGGTTTGAACAAATGAACAAAATCAAGAGATCGAACGCAAGCTCTCGGTTCTGCCGGGTGTGTCATCAAAATTAGTTGAGTTGGAATTAAATTAACGTAAAGACGCGATATATCGCGCTTCAACGATATTTGGATGGAACTATTCTTCCGATTATTTTTAACAAAACAAAAAGACGATATGAAAGATCTGATCCAAATAGCAGGGGTGATTGATAAAGAAGAAGCAATAATGCTGATGAACGCGGGCATTGATTATCTCGGGTTTCCGCATAGACTCACCGTACACAAAGAAGATCTAACAGAAGATGAAGCCGTTGATGTGATCAATATAATTTTTCCTCCGCACAGAGCTGTTCTAATAACTTATCTTAATAAAGCTGAAGAAATAATAAAGCTGTGCACGAAACTGAACGTTAAGATTGTTCAGCTTCACGGAAAGATTTCCAAAGAAGAATTGGAAAGAACAAAATTACTTCAACCCGATCTGGAAATAATTAAAAGTCTTGTTGTTGCAGAAAATAACTATTCGGAACTTGAAAGAACAGTTGAAGCACTTTCAACTTTTGTTGATGCATTCATCACCGATACTTTTGATCCAGCTACAGGCGCAGAAGGCGCTACCGGTAAAACACATGATTGGAGTATCAGCAGAAAATTAGTTGAGATCTCTTCCAAACCAGTTATCATTGCCGGCGGACTTAATCACACAAATGTTAAACAAGCAATTTTAGAAATCAATCCCGCCGGAGTTGATGTACACACGGGAGTTGAATTCAAAGACGGAAGAAAGGATTACGACCTGGTTAAAAGGTTTGTAAAAGAATCCAAAGAAGGGTTTGCGCTGATCAATTCTTAGTAATTAAAAACTTACTCTTCAATTATTTTTGCTTTACTCCGCTTATAAATCTTGCTTGATTCTTTTACCTTCTCGCGCTGCTTTGGCAAAGGAATACGGATTTTCTTCTTCTTTATTTTGATCTTTCTTTTCATTCATCATCGCGGTTCTGCAACTGCAAATTGCCCAACTTTGTTTTTAATATCAAGCGGAGAGATTTATTGCAGATCATCTATTCGGTTGTTTTTAAAACAAAAACGGCAAGAATTATATCCTGCCGCTTTTTAATCATTATTATCGTAAGAGAAATAAATTATTCAAGAGGAATTTTTGTTTTGTTCTCTTTAAGCCAATCGTCAAAACTTTTCAGAGATGGATTTAGGGATTTCGAAAACTCTAAATTTCTTGCGCCGGTAAAATAATTTTCGAAGTCGTGTTTGAACTGGAACATATTGCCAAGATCTTCGGCGCCCGGGAAACCAAAGCTTCGGTACATATCGAACGAAACAGAATTGTAAACAACTTCTTGTCCTAGCTCTTTAGTGAATGTATCAGCCATCTGCTTTCCGGTTAAATGTCCGCCGGAAATTCCAACTGTTTTTCCGATAAACTCATTTCCCTTTTTGAAAATTCCATATGCGCACTTTCCGATATCTACAGCGGCAATACCCGGCAGTTTTTTATCTCCCATCGGAATAGTAAGTGCCAGCTTACCGTCTGGTCCCTTCTTAGGTCCCATTCCAAAGTAAATAAAATTATCCCAATAAAAAGAAGTTAACAAAAAAGTTACCGGCACCCCCTGCTCGGTAAATAATTTATTCGATTCACCTTTTGAATCGAAATGAGGTACTTTATACTTATCACCCAGAGTAGGCATTCTGTTATCATCAAGCGGAACCCAGTTACGTGTATCTTCCAGCGTTGACCAGATAACATGTTTTAATCCGGTTTCCTTTGCCGCCCGCGCAATTGATCTTGCTTGAGAAGCTTCTTTCTCGGGGGAAAAATGTTCCCAGAAAAATGTAACAGCATATGCACCGTAAGTGCCATTAAAAGCAGACTTAATGCTTTCGTAATTATCAATGTCGGCAGCAACTAATTCCGCGCCTAAATCTTTCAATGCTTTTGCTTTATCGGAATTAACATCTCTTGTTAAAGCCCGCGCAGTGAATTCACCCGACTTATCATTAAGAATTGCACGAATTAAACCCCCGCCCTGGGCACCGGTAGCACCTAAAACCGCAATTACTTTTTTATCTGCCATTTATTTTCTCCTTTGGATTTTTTCTTATTGTTATTTCATAAACACAAAACGCCGATATATGGTTCAATGCGTTCATTATGTATTTTGTGTTCAGAACTTAAATATAATTGTTGCAGCAACATCTAACGCCTACTTTAATTGGGAGGAAGCAGACATTCATGAGCACGCTGTTCTTCTAATCGTTTCGGATTATTTTATTCCGTCTGAGGGTAATTAGAAATAAAAACTTTATCTCACCGAAAAAGCAATATTCTTTTGGTTTAGTACGTCTAATCATGCACTGATTCTATCATTCTATTATTCAGTAGAAATATATATTTTTTGTTCAATCATTATTCATCAAAGGTAAAAGCATGAGAAAAACTCTTGTTCTACTAATTACTCTGTGCTCAGTTTTATCTGCACAGAGCCAGATCAAAATTCCTTATACACGTCACGTTCTTTCAAATGGATTGAATGTATTACTTCACGAAGATCACTCGACTCCAACGGTTACGGTTAACACTTGGTTTCATGTCGGCTCAGGTTATGAGAAACCGGGACGAACCGGTTTTGCACATTTATTCGAGCACTTAATGTTCATGGGATCCGGGCATGTTGCCGAAGGAGAATTTGATAAATTGCTTGAAGCGGCAGGCGCAGAAAATAACGGATCAACAACCGAAGACAGGACTAATTATTATGAAGACCTTCCTTCGAACGCACTTGAACTTGCGTTATATCTTGATTCCGATAGAATGGGATTTCTTGTTGATGCAATGACTCCGCAAAGTGTTGATGCACAAAGAGCTGTTGTAAAAAACGAAAGACGCCAGAGCTATGAAAACCGCCCTTACGGATTATCCGAAGAAACAATTTTAAAAAATCTTTATCCTGCAACCCATCCTTATAGCTGGCCGGTTATCGGGTCAATGACTGACTTAAGCGCCGCTACATACGATGACGTTGTTGAGTTCTTCAAAACATATTACGTACCGAACAATGCATCAGTAGCAATTGCCGGAGATATAAATTCGCAAGAAACATTGAAGCTTGTTGAAAAATGGTTCGGCGGAATTCCGTCAGGAAAAACCGTAGAACCACAAAATCCTGCCGCCGTGAGATTGAACGAAGAAAAAATATTAGTTATGGAAGACCGGGTTCAACTTCCACGATTGTATATGACCTGGATTACTCCACAGAAATTTGCACCCGGAGATGCAGAGCTTGATGTTCTTGCAAATATTTTATCCCGGGGGAAAAATTCACGACTGTATCAAAAATTAGTTTACGAACTCCAGATAGCACAAGATGTACGCGCATCTCAAGGTTCAAGCAAACTTTCTTCACAGTTCCAAATAGTTGCAACAGCGCGCTCCGGCCATACTCTCGAAGAATTGAAAAAAGTAATTCAGCAGGAGATAGATAAAATAAAAAACGAAGCTCCGATGCAAAGAGAATTACAGCGAACGGTCAATCAATATGAAGCGTCGTTTTTAGATGGTTTAGAAAAACCGGGCGGATTCAGTGGAAAAGCAAATCAACTGAATGAATATTTTTATTATGCTGGGAATCCGGATTATGCAAATGAAGATCTCTCGCGTTACAAAGCATTAAGTGTTAACGACATTCAAACTGCCGCACAAACTTATTTGCGTGATAACGGACGCGTAATTCTAAGCATTGTTCCTAAAGGCAAAACAGATTTAGCGGTTCAACCTAAAGCGGAGAGCAAATAATATGAAAAAGATATTTTTATTTTCGATAAGATTAACTGTTGTCTCCGCTTTTTGTTTTTCTCTATATGCACAGACTCCCGATAGGACAAAACCGCCGTTGCTATCTGCACCTCAAAAATTAAATTTACCGGCAATACAACAATTCTCGCTTTCGAACGGATTAAAAGTTGTATTAATGGAAAAACATGAAGTCCCGTTAGTACAGCTGAATGTTGTTATGAAAGCAGGAAGCGTTAACGATCTCGAAAACAAAACCGGATTGGCTGCATTAACAATGAGCATGCTGACCGATGGCGCCGCAGGAAAAACTTCTCTTGAGCTAGCAGACGCAATCGATTTTTTAGGCGCAAGAATATTTGCAAATGCAGGGGCGCATTCATCCGTAATATATCTTCACACACCGCTTTCCAAGTTTGATGATGCTTTGAAAATTATGAGCGATATTCTTCTGCGTCCGGATTTTCCACAAAAAGAATTGGATAGAAAGAAAAAAGACCGCTTAACATCGTTAATGCAAATGCACGATCAACCGACTGCAATTGCCACTGCGGCATTTAATAAAATACTTTTTGGGAAAGATCACCCGTACGGAAAAATCACAAGCGAGAATGAGATCAATGGTTTTTCTGTTGATGATATGAAGAGTTTTTATAAAAAATATTCTACTGCCAATAATTCTTTTGTAATTGTTGTAGGCGATATTAAGAAAGATGATTTGAAGAAAAAATTAGAAACCGTATTTGGCAAATGGCTAAAGGGCGATGTAAAAGAAGTTAAAATAAAAGAACCGGCTCAAGTTGCCAGCCGCATTGTTTATTTGATTGATAAACCCGGAGCCGCTCAATCAGTAATTAATATCGGAAGGATCGGTACATCACGGCTAACACCGGACTACAATCCAATTGTTGTAATGAACACGCTTCTTGGCGGATCATTTACTTCGCGCTTAAATCAAAATTTGAGAGAAAAACATGGTTACACTTACGGCGCATCATCAAGATTTATGTTCAGACTGTCGCCGGGAAGTTTTATTGCAGCATCTTCTGTTCAAACTGAAGTAACCGATAAGGCGCTAATAGAATTTTTCAACGAGATGAACGGAATACGCGAACCGTTGACAGATACCGATTTAAACCGCGCGAAGAATTTGGTTGCTCTCAGTTATCCGGGTAATTTTCAATCAGTTTCAGAAATAGCAGGAGAGCTTGAAGAAATGGTGTTGTATAATCTGTCTTCAAATTATTTCGGCGAATTTGTATCAAAGATTTTAAGCGTAACCGGTAATGATGTAACCGGAGCCGCTAAAAAATATATTGTGCCGGATCAGATGATTATTGTAGTAGTAGGAGACAAAGTGAAGGTCGAAGAAGGAATTAAAAAATTGAATTTAGGCGAATTAAAAAATCTTTCGATCGAAGATGTTTTAGGCAAAGTTCCACAGCTTAGCAAATGAACAAAGTAATTATTATCAATAACCGAGGAAGGAAATGAAACGTTTAGTAAAATATGTTACTCTGTTTTTAATACTGTTATGTTTGGGACCGAATAATTTCTTGAGCGCACAAGAAAATCAAAAGAAAGAAGAAAAGAAATTCACAAGTCTATGGGAAGGAAAACTGAAAATTTCTTCTGTCTCGTTGCGATTAGTCTTAAAAGTATTCAATAATAGTGATGGCTCGGTTGGTGCATTATTAGATAGTCCGGATCAAGGCGCGAACAACATTCCAGTTTCATCTATAAATATGACCGAAGACAGTTTAAAGTTTGCGATTCAAACAATCGGCGCTTCATACATGGGGAAAATTTATAAAGATAGCGCATTTGTAAAAGGATCATTCAAACAGGGCGGAACGGTTCTGCCGCTCGATCTAAAAAAAATTGATAAACTTGTTGAGATAAAACGTCCGCAGAATCCACAGAAACCATATCCGTATAATGATGAGGAAGTAACTTTTGAAAATAAATCTGCGAATATTACTCTAGCGGGTTCGTTTACTTATCCCAAAAGCGGCGCTCCATTTCCGGCGGTTGTGCTCGTGACAGGGTCGGGTCCTCAGGACAGAGATGAAACTCTAGCTGGCGGAATAAACCATAAACCTTTTTTAATAATTGCCGATTATTTAACGCGTAACGGGATTGCAGTTCTCCGTTATGATGATCGCGGGATTGCTAAATCAAAAGGAGATTTTGCCGCATCAACAACAGAAGATTTTGCAACAGACGCACAAGCCGCCGTGGAATATCTTAAAACACGCAAAGAGATCGATGCAAAAAAAATTGGAGTAGTAGGACACAGTGAGGGAGGATTAATAGCACCTATGGTTGCAGTGAATTCGAACGACGTTAGCTACATTGTTCTTTTAGCGGGACCGGGATTGCCGGGCAAAGATATTCTGCTTCTTCAGGCAAAATTGATTAGTAAAGCCGAAGGTGAGAAGACGGAGATGATTGATAAGTCAAGCATGCTCAACGAAAAAATTTACGATGCTGTTCTTTCCGAAGAAAATAATACCGTTGCAGAGAAAAAAATTAGAGCGCTGTACGATGACTTTTACAACTCATTAACCGCGGAAGAGAAGAAGGAAGCAGATGGTCGAAAGCAAATGATGGAACAGGGAATAAAACAGTTAACAAAACCATGGTTTAGATTCTTTATGAAATTTGATCCGCGTCCCACTCTTGAAAATGTTACCGCTCCAGTGCTTGCACTTAACGGAGAAAAAGATTTGCAAGTCCCGCCGAAAGAAAATCTTGCCGAGATCGAAAAAGCTTTGAAGACGGGCGGCAATAAAAATTTTAAGACAGTCGAACTGCCGGGATTGAATCATTTATTCCAGCCGGCAAAGACAGGCGGAGTTAGTGAGTACGGTAATATTGAAACTACTTTTTCTGAAGATGCTTTGAAGCTTATGAAAGATTGGATTTTAGAAGTAACTAAGTAGAGACTCGATCAAATCGAGTCTCTACAAATAGTATTTTATTTATTGGGTGTGAATTTAACTACAGCATTTTTCACGGGTTTAATTGTTCTTAAAAATTCATAAATCGCACGAAGGTCTTCATTTGTCATTCCGGAAAACATTCCCCACGGCATGATGATGTTTATATAACTCCCATGAAATATAAATATTTTGTATAAACACGTAGAAAACCGGACCCAGTACTGCAAGAGGATTTATAAACGTAAGCGAAATCCATATTGTGAAAGCATTGTTCTTTTGTCCTAACGATTGGCTTGCTTCGGAAGAATATTCTTTTCCCCCGATGAACCACCCGAGAGTAAAAAACAAAATGCATAATGCTGCAGAAATAGCCGCTATAAGAAAAACAATTTCTAAACTGTTAGTAAGTTCGGATCTTATATAGTAAGAAGCTTCGGAAGTAGCGATATAAATGTTTATTACTAAAATGTAAAAAGAAGAATCTTTCCAGCTGATTAAGCGCTGCCAAAATTTTGGTGAGATAAATTTTATTAACTGCGCCGCCGCCAAAGGAATTGAAAGAGTTGTAATAACCGGAATCAAAACTTTCCCGACAGAAATATCGGAACCGTTGTTCATTAACAACGGGAGAAGAAACGGAAGCAGAAGGGCAATAGATACGTTATTCAACAAAAGCGAGAATGTAACAAACTCTACTTTTTCTTTCTTAAGACTTATTATTACGGGAGCGGCTATAGCCGTAGGCGCAATAGCTGTTACGAATGCAGTCTCGGCAAGTATTTGATTAAACGGTTTTAAGAGAAAATAAATTATGACAGAAACAAATATGATAGTACCGAGAATTACGAAATGACTTTTTCTGACAATTTTCTTGTTAATCTTCACATCAAGGAATGAAAAGAAGAGCATCAGCATCAAAAAGTAACGGATTAGAAATGTGTATTCATGTCCGTAAGGAAAGAATACGCCGAGCGCAATTGCAAAAAAAAGAAGAAGAGTTTTCATTATCAATAGAATTGTTTGGGTAAACATAGTAAGTATGAGTTTTCATATCAAACTGAAGCCGGATGGTTAAAAATGTTAACAAAAATTAACAGAGAAAGACGAAATCTTATTATTATTTTTACCGTCAAAATAGAAAACAATCAAACTTAGAGCATAATAGTTATGAACAGTAAAATGATAAAAAGAATTTCGATAGCCGGATTTATTCTGGCGGCACTAGGGTTATTAATTATTCCGAGATATTGTTCAAAGAAGGAAATTAAAACGAGTGAGGGTGCACGCGGCGGGATTATACCGGTTACCGTTCAAATCGTAAAACGAACATCAATGGAAAATAATCTTCAAGTTTCGGGTTCTATAATTGGTAACGAAGAAATAGAATTACGCACGGAGATTTCAGGAAAAGTTATTTTAATTGGATTTAAGGAAGGCGGAAGAGTAAAAAAGGGCGATCTTCTATTAAAAGTAAACGATGCCGATCTTCAAGCGCAATTACTAAAAGCAGAGCTAAAGAAAAAACTTGCAGAAGATAAAGAGTATAGACAAAGATCATTGCTTGATAAAAAAGGAATCAGTCAGGAAGCATATGAAGCTGCATTGAATGATTTGAACTCTGCAAAAGCAGATATAGAAAACATCAAAGCACAAATTGCCAAAACGGAAATACGCGCACCGTTCGACGGTAAAGTCGGACTGCGTTATGTAAGCGAAGGCGGATACGTTACGCCGTCATTAAAAATTGCAACACTTCAAAACGATAATCCTGTTAAAATAGATTTTTCAATTCCACAGAGATATGCAACATTAATCTCTGTCGGAAATACGATAACATTAAAAACATCTTCGGGAAAACAATATAAAGCAAAGATCTATGCGCTTGAACCTAAGGTTGATCCTGTTACAAGAGCATTGCAAATGCGTGCCATTTGTCCCAACGACCACGGCGATCTTTTTCCCGGTTCGTATGTAACAGTAAATCTTTCTTTGAATGATACTAAAGATGCTATAACCATACCGACACAAGCACTTGCATTAGATATTATGGGTGAACGCGTTTTCGTTTATAAAAATGGAATTGCAGTATCAATAAAAGTTGAAAGCGGAATCAGGACCGAAGACAAAGTTCAAATTGTAAACGGACTTGTGCCGGGAGATACTGTAATTACTTCGGGAATTATGCAGCTGAGACCAAGAGCAAAGGTTAAGATTACTTCTATTGACAACAAATAAATTTTGAGAAGAAAAAACAATGAGTCTTTCATCATTAAGTATCCACCGCCCGGTTTTATCAATTGTAATGTCATTGACAATTATTCTTCTCGGCGTAATTGGGTTTACATATTTAGGCGTTAGAGAGTTTCCAAGTATTGATCCTCCGATAATTACTGTTGGTGTTTCATATACCGGAGCTAATGCGGAGATCATCGAATCGCAAATAACCGAGCCGCTCGAAGAAAATATTAACGGAATTGCCGGGATTCGTTCGATCACTTCAGTAAGCCGGGATGGAAGAAGTCAAATTACAGTTGAGTTTAACGTTGATGTTAATTTAGAAGATGCCGCCAATGACGTACGCGATAGAGTCTCGCGCGCTGTTGCCAATTTGCCTCCGGATGCCGATCCCCCTGTGGTTACAAAAACTGATGCTGATGCAAATCCGATCATGTACATCACATTAAAAAGTGAATCAAAAAATTTATTAGAACTCTCTGATATAGCGTCAAATATTTTTAAGGAAAGATTACAAACAATCACGGGTGTAAGCCAAGTTTCTATTTTCGGTGAGAAGAGATACTCAATGCGTCTTTGGCTTGATCCTTATAAGATGGCGTCGTTCAAAGTTTCTCCTCAAGAAGTTCGTGCCGCACTAAGCAGTGAAAATGTTGAACTCCCCTCCGGAAGAATTGAAGGTGCAAATACTGAATTAACAATCCGCACCAAAGGAAGAATGGCAATTCCAAAAGAATTTAACGACTTAATCATTCGAGAAGACCGCGGACAATATATTCGGCTTTCGGATATCGGTTATGCAGTACTTGGTCCCGAAAACGAATATTCAATTATAAAGATCAACGGAATTCCGATGGTCAGTGTTGTGCTACTACCGCAGCCCGGATCAAATCATATCGAAATTGCTGATGAATGTTACAGACGGCTGAAACAGATCAAGAAAGATATTTCTTCGGATATCGTAAGTGAAATCAGATTAGACGGAACAAAATATATTAGAAGATCAATCAGCGAAGTTGAAGAGACCATTCTTATCGCTTTCGTTCTTGTTATCTTAATTATATTTTTATTCTTGCGCGATTGGCGCACAACATTAATCCCGATCCTTGCAATACCCATCTCACTTATCGGCGTATTCTTTATAATGTACTTTTCCAATTTTACAATTAATGTGTTGACTCTTCTGGGAATTGTTCTTGCAATCGGATTGGTTGTTGATGATGCAATAATTGTGCTTGAAAACATCTACAAGAAGATCGAAGATGGGATGGATCCGGTAGAAGCCGGCATGAAAGGATCGTCAGAAATTTTCTTTGCGATCATTTCAACAACAGTTGCGCTCGCAGTTGTGTTTTTACCGATTGTTTTTTTACAGGGCTTAACCGGAAGATTATTTAGAGAATTCGGAATAGTGATTGCCGGCTCTGTTATTATTTCCGCATTTGTTGCGTTAACATTAACGCCGATGCTCAGCACAAGAATAATAAAACGAAAAGCACATCACAGCAGATTTTATCAGTTAACAGAACCATTCTTCGTAAAATTTATTTCTTCCTATGAAAAAATTCTTACTTCATTTCTTAAAAGAAGATGGCTCGGATTTGTTGTGATGGCGGTTGCAATTCTAATTGTTGCTTCGATCTTACCGTTAATACCATCAGAGTTGGCGCCGATAGAAGACAGAAATGAAATCCGTGTTAATACTACGACGCCCGAAGGTTCAAGCTATAACTTCACTTACAATTTTGTGGAAAAACTTAATCAAGAAATTGAAGAAAAAGTTCCTGAGATAGAGTCTATTCTATTGGGCGTTGCTGTCGGTGGCGGAGGAAGTGCAAACAATTCAGGATTTATAAGAATTTCTTTAGTGGATCCTGATAAACGCTTGCGAACCCAGCAGAAAATATATGAGGACTTATCAAAGCAAGTAAATAGATTGAGCGATGGAAGAACATTCGTGACCCAAGCACAAACAATTGGAACTCAGCGCGGCGGAGGTTTACCGGTGCAATATGTTGTCCAAGCACCAACGATCGAAAAACTTCGAGACATTATTCCTAAATTTTTAGATGAAGCAAGAAAGGAAGCAACGTTTGCCCAAGTTGATGTAAACTTAAAATTCAGTAAGCCAGAACTTGTTTTAGAGATAGACCGTGCAAAAGCACGCGAGCTTGGTGTTGCAGTTGTTGATATTGCACAAACATTACAACTGGCAATGAGCGGACAGCGGTACGGCTTTTTTATAATGAACGGAAAACAATATCAGATTATCGGACAGCTCACAAAAGAATTCCGCAGTAAGCCGCTTGATCTTCAATCCCTTTATGTTAAATCGCGCAAGGGAGAATTAGTGCAGCTTGATAATTTTATCTCTGTCAAAACACAAAGTACTCCGCCGCAGCTTTACAGATTTAACAGATATGTTGCTGCAACATTCTCTGCAAGTTTAGCCCCCGGAAAAACAATCGGCAATGGAATTACAGCAATGGACGCAATTGCTTCAACAGTATTAGATAAATCTTTCTCAACTGCATTAACCGGCGCATCAAAAGACTTCGTTGAAAGTTCTTCGAGTCTTCTTTTTACCTTTTTGCTTGCATTAACGTTGCTTTATTTAATTCTTGCCGCACAGTTCGAAAGTTTCCGCGATCCGTTCATAATAATGTTTACGGTTCCACTTGCTATTGCCGGAGCGTTATTATCGCTTTTCATTTTTGGATTAACGATGAATATCTTTAGCGAAATTGGATTAGTTATGTTAATAGGACTTGTAACCAAAAACGGAATATTAATTGTTGAGTTCGCTAATCAAAAGAAAGCGCAAGGACTTCCAATAATGGAAGCTGTAAGACTGGCGGCGGTTCTTCGTTTCCGCCCAATCTTGATGACGAGTCTGGCTACTATTTTAGGAACACTTCCTATTGCTCTTGCTCTCGGTGCGGGTTCGGAAAGCCGTGTATCAATGGGCATTGCCGTTATTGGCGGATTAGCTTTTTCAACAATTTTTCGAAAAAATTAATAAGCAAGATTAAATTATGTAATAATTTTGTTTATTGTATTCCAATTTCTTGTAGTTGCAGGTATTCCGAATTCTTTCTCTACAAAATTATTGGGAAAACCGAACCGCCCGTTAATTTCAGGTGTTATGCAGTAAAGATCACAGTTTTTGATTGCGATTATTTCAATATCTTTTTTTGCGGATAGATACGGCAGTTTTAGTTTGCTCTTTAATTCAGTACGTAAAAAACTTAAATACAATTTAGTGCTCGGTGCCGTCTTATTTTTTTTGAATGGATTACTTTTTATGATCGCTTCAATTTCGGATACGGTTCTAAGAAACAGAAGTACGTCGTTGCCGAGATATTTATGTAAAACGGGTTCACTCTTTTTGATAATAGAATCTTTGTTTTTTTTCGGACGATTCAAAAATAACATTGCCGCTTTGAATGTAAGTCCTAACGTTTTTGAATCCCAATGATTCAAAAATCTTTTTAAGGTCTTCCATCTTTATTAGATTTTTTCCGCCCACATTTATAGCGCGTAAAAAAGCAAAGTATTTTATCATAGATCAATCAATAATTAATTTTAAAAATGATTCCAGCACATTGCTCTAATTTGCCTAACGGTGTTGCCGATAAGCGGCGCCCCAGAACAGGAGTGCTGAATAGTTGCAACAACTTTTTATTTACCTGTCCGGCGTCTTTTTGTCGGATAAAAATGTTTCTAAGAATTCAGGGCGTGAGATAATATTCATAGTCATCTCATTCCTTTTTATTTCAACAATATTTCTTCAATGAACAATTCTTTATTTTCTATCTCACGCCCTAAACTACCTTAAAGAGCTACTTGGTTTTGTAAATACAGCTTATAATTGCACAATAGCCGTGCTGAAAAACAGTTTGCCTGGCTCTTGCCGGGTCGCCCGCGTTGAGCGGTGTTATAAGGCGTTTAATTATTCTCGTATTAATCTTTCTTGTAATAATTTTTGCATATCTCTACGACCATCTAAGACACAATGAACAAAAACTACTTTTTCAATAATTTGATAAATAATACGATAAGGTTTATAATTTAGTTCTAGAAAATCAACTATTCCAAGTAAACTTAATTCTGGAGGGATATGACCACGATTTGGATATTCTTGAAGGGATAAACACTTCTCATACAATGTGGAGTATAATTTCTCAGCTTTTTCTTCTGAGTCATTAAAAAAAACATATTGATAAATTTCAAATAAATCTTCTTCAGCAGAAGAGACGATATTAACTTTGAACTTCACGCTCTCCCCGTTTAAAATCTTCTATACGATTTCGAACATTGTCAAACGATTTTTCTAATGTTTTATAATTACCTTTTTTAATTTCTCTGCCACTCAATGCAAGAATTTTTAGTAGAGCAATGCTCTCTTGTGTCTTTTCATATACCTTTACATCTTGAAGAATGACTTTTGCTTCACCGTTATGCGTAATAATTAATGTTTTTTGATTTTTCGCAACATCCCGGATTACTTCAGAAGCATGGGTTTTTAAGTAACTTATTGGTTTTACTGCCTCACTGAATTTCATTTTGTTCCCTTTTTTGTGCGACTACAATATAGTCCTTTAACTAGTCTAAATCAATCTACATATCAAATCATTACTTTAGCCTTATAACGGCTTGTTATGCCTTGTGTATTAGTTACTATAAAGTTTTTAGTAAGCGTCTTTTCTCAAATCTATTGATAGAACATAAACAGTTTTTTCACTCTCATCAATTACATAAAACAATCTATATTTACCAATTCTATAACGCCAAGTTTCAGGCTTGTAGTCTATTAATTTCTTGATATTGTTTCCGTAGTGTGGTTCTTCTCGTAGCTGAGGATAGATATGTTAGAGTAGCTTCATTTCAATGAAGGATTTATCGCGATTGGATATTTTTTCAATCTTCTTAATGAATTCGTTAGTTTCAAAAATATGGTAATTATTCAACCAACCGCCCCTTTTTTGATTTCATATCTGCTAAGCCACGTTTCAGACTTTTATTGAGTTCAGTATTGTTTCGTATTTCCTCCATCTCGAACTCGTCCACAAAAACATTGTGTTCTATAAATCTTTTGACAGCAGTTTCAATAAAATTAGAAATCGGTCTATTATCTCTATCCGCCAGTTTTCTAAAAACTTTATAATTCTCTTCGCTTAATCGAAGAGTGATCGTCTTGGACATAAAATAACCTCAATGAATGTTTATCGTTTCTTTGCATTCTAATGTATTCATATCAATCGAAATATTCAACGCTATTTTTATAGAAAAGGTATAACGACGTCGCAACTAACCGGCAGCCCAGAACAGCGATGACGAACTAAAAAACTACAGCCAATAATTTTTAACAACTTTATTTAATAGAACACTGTTACAAGCTGCTTAACTTTTTCACCAAATCCGAAAACTTGAGCAATGCCGCATTGAAAACGCGGTCGGGTGGAAAAGCTTGTTAGGCGTTTATAATTTTATCAATAATTTCAAGTATATCTTCTGGGCGGTCTGAAATATAATCAGGTTTATACTCCCACCCTTCTGCGAGATTAAGTTTATTATATTTCATAAGAATACTAATTACTGCCTTACGCCCCATCTTTTCATTTGCATTTTGTGCACATTCTATATCTGTGATATGGTCACCGATATAAACAACTGAACCATTATTTTTTTGGTCCGTTATATCCGAAATACACTTTAGTAGACCTTCGGGATTTGGTTTTTGTTTTGTAAAATCAACTTCTTCATATCCAATAATTTGGTTAAAGTATTTTGCTAAATCATTTCTTTCCAAATTATTTTTGATGTTTTCTGAAGAATTTTGAGATACAATTCCTTGTGAATATGTGCTTAATTTTGGCACTGTAAAACTAATTCCTTCAAATAGTTGAACTTCTGTTTTGTCCAACAATTGAAATTTGGTCCAAAGTTTTCCCGCATTATCAATTTGCTTTTCGGTCAATCCAAATTCGTTCCGGTATAGCTCTCTCCAATTTGAAGATTTAACATTGGCTTGTTCATAGTTTTCCAGCGAACCCAAGACCGAATTCTCTATATCTATATCACTCATTATTTCGGAAATAATAGCTTTAGTAACATTTAAATTTTTCATTCTAGTGTCAACTAAAGTTCCATCATAATCCCAGATAACACCACTAATTTTCATACTTATTAATCGCCTAACGACGTTGCCGCTAACCGGCAGCCCAGAACAAGGATGCCGAATAGTTGCAATAATTATTTATTTATAAAAATGTTTCTTAGAACAAACTACCTTAAAAAGCAACTTAGTTTTGTAAACGCAACTTTATAATTGCACAAATGCCGCAACGTTTAAAGCGGACGGCTTGAAAAACTGGTTATACAGTATTAATCTACTATGAAATAATTAATTCTCATTCCTACTGAAACTCCACTGATTTTTTGATCTGCAACTATATAATTAGTTTTCTTGTATTCGAGATATGGTTCTAACGCGACACTCTTTGATAAAAAATAATTGATTCCACCCGCGAATGATAAAGTATTCATGTCTTCATTCCCATTTATAGAATTGGAATAACGATAACCCGCTTCAACGAATGGGATAAATTTTGTACTTGAGATATAATACCTTACTAAGGCACCAATTGAGAATGGACGCTGGATATATGTTACTTCACGAAGCTTATCTTTAAATGTTAGTTCATAGTAACCATAAGATAAACTTAAACCGGCTGATAAATTGTCGATAAAAAAGTAAGTTAATGCTGGTGATACAAAAATATCTAAGGATTTTGTTTCATCATATTTTGATTCATTTGTGGAATTTGTGAACGTAATTGAACCAGATAAACTATAAATGCCTTTTTTTAATGCTTCTTGTGCAAATAAATTCGAATTAAATGAAATAGCAAATAGTAAGGTTGCGAAAATACATTTCTTTGTCATATTAACTCCTAATATTATTAGACTGTATAACGGCGTCGCTTTTCACCCGTCCGCCCCGAACAGCTATGCAGCTATAAAAACAAATGCCAATAATTATTATTAATTCATTTGTTTAACTACATTCAAAGAGCAACTAACTTTTACAGCACAACTTTATAACCGCACAAATGTCGCAACGTTTAAAGCGGTCAGATGTTATGTTTGAAAAGTCTCATAGATTCGTTTGTTTTGCATCTAACATCATAGGAGACTTATCATGAACAATCTATCATTTAAGAACAACACTTTCTTTGTTGGCATTGATA
>Ga0265292_1001497_pt1 | contig 20389 bp, 18 predicted proteins | sample Munlanlewell296A_FD_189080 | JGI IMG/M metagenome (GOLD analysis project Ga0265292, IMG submission 189080) | Leachate microbial communities from a municipal landfill in Southern Ontario, Canada - Leachate well 296A | ecosystem: Engineered > Solid waste > Landfill > Unclassified | place: Canada... | reverse complement strand
TTCCAAAATTCTTTTTCCTTACGCCCCCTAATCTACTATAATCTCCCCTGTAGACCCTTTCCTCATTCCCATGCGCACCAAACATCCATCCGGTTTTACCCTTATCGAAATTCTCCTCGCCGCCAGTATTTTCACGCTCATCGCGACGATTTCCACGACCATCCTCATTTCCACCGTCAACACCGAAAAAAAGACCGATATCCGCAGCGCCCTTTACGACGATGCCCGCGTGGTCATGGATCAGCTTGCCAATTATATTCACAACAACGCCATCGACTACGACGAGTATTACAGTGTGAATGTTCTCCAGAATGGCAACGGAACAATCGCCTACGGCCTCTATCACGGCGCTTACGGCAGCCGCTTTTTCCATCCCGGTTCCAGTCTCGACCCCACCCACAATCCCGCCACCAATCCCACCGACCTCGGCGTGGAATGTTCATATCCTCCGGATGCCGATCCCAAAGATTGCGAAGTGATTTACGATCTCTCGCAGGACGAGAACACGGGTCAAAATCCCTATCATGGGTCGACCGCAAATCCGGACGAAGATGAAACAGCTCAAAGTCTATCCAACGCTTTCTGCGATGATCTACTCGGTGGAAACGACTGCAATAATTTCCCAAAGAATCAATCCGAGCTCTATCTCACCAGCCCTACCGGTGTCGAAAAAATCATCATCGGCCTGCAGACCATCGACACTGATCAGAACCATGCTTTGGCCATTCTCAAATTGCAGGGCATTGATGTCGACAACAACGGCATTCTCGATCTTTATAAATGTGCTGACGGTTACTCCTGCGACACAGATTACGCCACTATCTTTAATAATTATTTTCAGGGCTATCCCAACATTGAAGATTACACCGATGTTTCAGAGCAAAATCTCTCTCTTGCCTACAATACCGATCTCGATTCCTACAGTACCGAGTTCTCGCCATTTGTCCCGATCACCGCTTTCCGCAGCAACGTCCTTTCTGTCCAATTTTACATCAACCCACTCGACGATCCTTTCAAGGCCTATGCCGAGTCCAACATGAAAGACCAGTCTTACGTCACCATCGTTCTCACCATGCAGCCTTCCAAAACAGATCAGGACAATTATCCCGGCGGCAATTTCCCGACCGTCACCATCAGGCGCACAGTCTCCACGAACATTTATCAGGATGTAGAAAGCTACCCTCCGACGAACGACCTGCAGTGGTTGAAGGATTTGCTTGGCGGTATATAGTTCTCTGAATTAAAATTTTGCAGTCTTTTGCCCGGGCAAAGAATTTTTGCACGTGCAAAAAAGTCTGTCCGCGCACAAATCAAATGTTCCGCAAAAGTGTTCACGTGAACACTTCCTCAATCCGCGTACTAGTACGCCGAAAGATCGTTTCAGCCCTTCTGTAAGCCTTTTCTACTTTTGCTTTTAGAAGGTCGTCGATTACTCCACGCATATCTATGGGAATAAAACTTCTCGCCAGGGAGGTCTCTTTTCGTAGCGAGCCGGTCCAAAATAAAGTCCTCTATTATTTCTATAATTTCGAATTTCATACAACAAATATAATAAAAAAAGGGGCTGTTTTAGAGCCCCTGCATTCGCGTCCGTTTGGTTTTCTACCTCATCGGCCAGCGCATCAGTGTCTTGGTGTAGTGCGTGTCTGTGAACCAGCGCAGGGCTATGAAATCACGCGGCGCCTCCGGATAAGCCGTCAGCTCGCCGACGTAATCCACCCAGCCCTCCATCAGCACATAGTCGTCGCCGAAGTTTTCGCGGATGCCCACATCCGTGTAGTCCGCCGCCGCCGTTACCAGCACGGCGATAGGGAAGTCCTCACAGTGGAAAAGGAAAGGCAGCCCATCCGGTGGCAATTGCCCGCCCCAGCGCTTGGGAGGATTGGAGGAGGTGAGGTATTCCACATACCCCCACGGCGAGTAGACATTCAGCGTGTAGCTGTCGCCCGGATTGCAGTCATCCCAGTTCTCGTCCGGCACCGTCGTGGTTGTTGTCGAACTCGAACTTGTCGTCGACACAGTCGTCGTCGTGGTACTCGTCGTTGTGGTCGTTGTCGTCGTCTCCTCATCGTCATCGTCCACATCATCATCCGCATCGTCGTCTTCATCATCGTCCACGTCGTCATCCTCTCCATCGTCATCGCTCTCGTCGTCATCCTCCGAGCCCTCGTCATCGTCATCGCCACCACCCTCGCCGGGATCCTCATCTTCCGGATCCGTGCAGGAAAAGGTCTCCTGCCTGCATTCGCAAGGATACTCGCAGGACACATTTGCGCAGAAGCACGGCGACAGACTCGCCGCGATGATCGCAAACTGCCTGCGGCTCTGCGTATCGTCCGGCCCGTAGTAGCTCGCATCAGTCACCAGCGCGCCGTAGTGGTAGAGCGTCTCCACATACCGGTACGCCCAGTGCGATTCCGGGATCAGTGGAAAGTGCCCGTCCGACGGATTTTGCAGACGAATTACGCCCGCCTCGACCGCCGGCACCACAGCCATCTTCGCCGCCTCCGCGAAAGTCACCGCCTCATTCGGCCGGAAATATTCGTTATTCCCGTCCACGGCACCCTCCTCGATTCCGCAGTTGACGAGGTTGTAGAACCAGTCGCTCCGATACACATCACGGAAATCCTCGACTTCTTCGCAGTCCTCGTCGATGCGGTCGAACAGATACATCGAAATCTTCAGCGCCTCCGCGCGTGTGATCTCGGAGTTCGGGTCGAAATCGCCGTCGGCTTTCCCATCCACCGCGCATTCGCTGTAGAGGTAGGCCACCGCGTCCCGCGTCCGCTTGTCCATCTCCCGATTGTCTTCGAATTTGTGACCGGCCTCGCGCCCGCAATTCGGACGCAGGGGACAGCCTGACAGGCTCCCACATTCGGCTTCCCGCCAGCCGCCTTCCGGTAGCTCGCCGTCGCCGAAATCTTCGTCACTGTCGCACTCCTCACGCAGATCGTTGGTCAGCTCCAGCGCCACGTAATCGCCATCTTCATCGTAGCGGTCCGACCCCAGCACGCAGATCGGCACACCGTTGCCGTCGCTGAATCCGCGCTCCAACACCTCGTGCGTCCGGCAGTCTTCGAATTGGAAATGCAGGTGCTCGCCCTCGGCAAAACCGGTCTCGCCGATCTCGCCTAGCTTCAGCCCCTGACACACCTCATCGTCTTCTTCCACCATGATCGAGTCGTCCAGCATGTGCGCGTAGCGGCTGCAGAGGTCGTTTCCGTGATCCACGAGGACTGTGTTTCCCCAGCCATCGCTTTCTCCCGCAAACTTCACCACTCCGTCCGCCGTTGCCAGCACCGGCTTGCCACGATCCTGATCGCCCGGCAGGTTGAAGTCCCAGCCGAACTCACAGCAGTCCTCGGAATGCGAATCCTCGCAGAACGATGTTCCTCCCGGATACCTCTCGTCGCACTCCTCGCAGTGATCCTTCCACGATTGCGAAATCTCCCAGTCGTAACCTTTCGGAACCGGCACTTTGAACTCGTAGTCGCCACCTCCCTGATCGATGTTTGTGAATTCCCTTTGCTCTTCCGGCGCGTTGCAGACCACCATGGTCAAACCCGCCAAAAGAAGCGCCATTGCCGCCGTCAGCCATTTCATGGCTCTCTCCTTGTTTTGGGGCTTAAAGCCCCGGTTAAAACCAAACCTTTGGACGTCAAAGACCATCTCATGAATTATTTTCAGAATATCCACAAGAATCAGCACAATTTTGGGAATCAAAGATATCTTTATAAAAAGATCCTTTTTCTTACCCGAAATTTTTCGAAAGAATGCAGACCAATCGTAGCGCCGATTTTCAGAATGTAAAATTTTTCTGATTTTAAAAAATGAAAACCGCTTCCACAAAACAAAAACCGCCCAAAAAAACTGTTGACGAAGTATGTTCGCCACAAAATGCTTGCCAATGCCAAAAAACGGACTAATATTCTGCTTACTTTAACTTTTATTTATGAAAAAACTTTTGTTGAAAATCTTGCCGGTTCTATTTCTATTCCTTGTTTCGTGTTCGCAACAGTCTTCATACGATATTTTCGGCACCGCAGAATTTGACACCGAAGTTGACGGATATCTGCAAGTCACCGAGAAGGAAGTCTTCGGAGAAAAGATGGATATTCCTTATCTCGTGATTACTCGTTTTGATGATGAAGGCTTTCAAGAAAGTATCGAATCCGGAGTTGACGAAGGCAATACGGTGAATAAAAAAGAAAACGGAAGTTATTATTTCAACCTTGGTTGTCTTGAGGATGGCAAAATCAAAAGCTTCGATTATGACGGTAAAAATCCGTATCTGGATGAAGCAACACAGGCGGCACTATTGTCGTCAACGGCGGACAAACCGGTTCGACTTAAATTGTCCTTCGGGTATCACGAGGGAAAGGGATGCGTCTGTTGCAAGCTGGCTCATCAAATCAGAATCTTGAATAAGTGAGCACAATAGTGTACACTTTTCGTGTATACTATTTAACTCACCAACTAATGACCACCAAAATGATCGGCATCAAAGAATTCCGCAAAAATTTCACCGCCATTTGGAAGCACGCACACCTCAAAGACATCCGCTATATTGTGATGAACCATTCCGTGCCTGTACTTGAAGTCCTCCCTCTCAAAAAGAAGAAAGAAACTCGGGAGGAGTTTATCGCCAGTATCAAGGAAGCTCGTGAGCAATTCAAAAGGGGAGAGTACTACACGCAGGAAGAAATGATGAAAGAATTTGGAATCACCCCATAAATGTATAAAACTATCTATTCGCCAAAAGCTAGAGAAGACTTAAGGGCGTTAGATTTTCATTTGCGAGAAAAAATCACGAGAAAAATTTGTTTCTATTCTCGACAAGAGGACGTTTTAAAATTTGCAAGAACACTAACCGGAGAGCTTAATGGACTCTTTCGATTTAGGATTGGAGATTACAGGGCAATATTCAGTATGGAAAAAAATGATGACGACAAAATCATCTACGTCGTTAGGGTGGGCCATAGAGGCAATGTTTACGACTAATCACTTCACCACAAACCCCAAAATCTTTCCCTTCACGTAGATCGTTTTCACTATCTTGCCCGCATTCAAATATCTCGCCACATTTTCGTTCGCCTTTGCCAAACTGACCGCCTCTTCCTCCTCGGCTTTCACGCTCACCTCGATATCTCCACGTACCTTCCCATTTATCTGCACGCCTATTCTCACCACGTCGTCCACTGTCAGTTTTGAATCAAACTTCGGCCACTCACTATCCACCACACTAAACTTTCCGCCAAACGTTTCCCAGCATTCCTCTGCCAGATGGGGCGCCAAAGGCGCGATCAGTTGCGCCAGAATTTTTTTGTCCGCCTTATCAATTCCGTTCTTCATGGCGAAGTTCACAAACTCCATCAACGCCGCTACCGCCGTATTGAAATGAAATCTCTCAATGTCTCCAGTCACTTTCTTGATCAATTTATGCAGATTTTTTTCCGCCAAATCTTTGTCCAAAACTTTCTCTTCGCTTTCCATCAAATTCCAAAATCTGTCCACGAAACGCGCGATGCCGTTTATACCCTTGTCGTTCCAGTCGCCGCCCTCCGTGAACGGCCCCATAAACATCAAGTACATGCGGAAAACATCACTGCCATATCTATCCACAAATTCATCAGGACTCACCACATTGCCTTTCGTTTTACTCATTTTTGCCCCATCCTTTGTCACCATTCCCTGATGCACCAGCCTCTTGAACGGCTCTTTGAAATCCACCAGCCCCATATCGTGCAAAGCCATATTTATGAATCTCGCGTAAAGCAAATGCATACAAGCGTGCTCCGCGCCGCCTATATACATGTCCACCGGCAACCACTTGTTCACGATTTTCCCGTCAAAAGCTTTATCTTTCATCCCACTGCACGGATATCGCAAGAAGTACCAGCTCGAACACATAAAGGTATCCATCGTATCCACCTCCGGCGTCCAGCCTTTCCCGAAAATTTTCTCTGTCCGCGCAAAAAACTCTTTTGATTGTTTGATGGGGGACTCGCCGGTCGGCTTGAAATCCACATCCGTCGGCAGTGTCCACGGCAGATGCTCCTCCGGTACCTGATGCGCCACACCCTTCGGGTCATACACGATCGGAATCGGCGCTCCCCAGTAACGCTGGCGGGAAATCAGCCAGTCGCGAAGCTTGTACGTGGTCAGACTTTTTGCCAAGTCATGTTTTTCGGCATATTTCACTACGGCGTCGCGATGATCTCCGGCTCTCTTTCCGGCAAATTCTTCCGGTTCACTCAAAATTCCATTTTTCATATCAATATAGCAATATTCCTGCGCCTCAACTTTTTTTCTTTCAGCCGGATCTTTAGGAAAAAGAACTGTCTTCAGTTTGATTCCATATTTTTTTGCGAATGCAAAATCTCTTTCATCATGAGCACTACATTTCACGATACCTGTTCCATAATCAGCCAAGGCAAAACTCGCCACCCAGATAGGAAGGTCGCCGTTTCCAACAGGATCCACAATATATCGTCCTGTAAATATTCCCTCGGATTCTTTTTCCTCGGCGTTGCCTCTTTCAATTCTTTTTTGAATTATTTTTTTGCAAAATTTCAACACCTCGTTTTTGGTCTCGGCGCCTTCCAGTAATTCCTCAAGGAAGGGATGATCCGGAGCGATTACAACGAAAGTGTCAGCTCTGAAAGCCTCAAAATGCGCGGAAAAAGTTTGGATCTTCAGCTTCGTATCTTTAATCGGAGCTGTGAAAAGCAGTCCTTCGCTCTTTCCGATCCAGTTGGTCTGCATCACCTTCGTTTTTTCCGGCCAGTCCAGTCCATCATGATTCAAAAGTTCTTCCGCGTAATCCGTGATCTTAAAAAACCATTGTTCAAGACGCTTTTTCGTCGCCTCGCTCCCGCATCTCTCGCATTTCCCTTCCTGTACCTGCTCATTCGCCAGCACCGTCTGGCAGCTCGGACACCAGTTCACCGGTGCCTTTTTCTTGTAAGCAAGTCCTTTCTCATACAGTTTCAAAAACACCCACTGCGTCCATTTGTAATACTCCGGATGCGAAGTGCGGAGGGTCTTGTCCCAGTCATAAATCGTCCCGATCCGCTTCAGCTGTTTGATCATGTAGCCCACATTTTTCTCCGTGCTCTCAAAAGGCGGCACCTTGGTTTTGATCGCGTAATTTTCGGCCGGCAATCCAAAACTGTCGAAACCCATCGGCTCAAAAACATTGTGCCCGCGCATCCGCATGTAGCGGCCCCAACTATCATGCGGCCCGTAGTTATACCAGTGCCCGATGTGCAGTTTGTCGCCGGACGGATAGGGGAACATCACGAGGTTGTAATACTTCGGTTTTTTGGAATTCATGTCCACCTTGTGCAGGCCCGACTTCTCCCATTTCTTCTGCCATTTTTTCTCTATATCGATGGCGCTGTAATCACTCATGAAAATTTTGCGAAAAATCTATTTAGCGAGCCCGATTTTACTGGAATCACCTCTATCCGGCAAGCCGCACTCTCTTTTCAAAGAAATTCATGTCCATGCTATGTGCGATCACATGATGCTCACGACACAGTGGAGCCATGAAATACGGATTGTGCGCTTTTACCAAACCAAACCTAGCCGTATGATGCATCGCTTCCGCCGAATTTTCACAATTTGGCACCGCGCATTTCGTGCCATACTCTTCCCTCAAAACCTTCTTTGTTTCCGCCGGGATATATCTCGTCACCGACATACTGTCATCGCACTTTTCAGTAATTTTTTTCGCAATTTCCGATTTTTTCTCTTCAATCTTTTGCACTCTCTTTTTCAAAAATCCCAAAATCAACTCGTTGATATCAATTCCCTTATTCCGTAGCTCCACCAATTTCCCAACCACCTCATCAGACAATTTTAGTTCTTCGATTTTGCTCTCAAACAAGCCGTTTTGCACTCCGCCTTTTTGCACGTGCAAAGATTTATTCTGCTCATTTTTCATGTCTCGAACAAAAGTTTCCAGCGCCCGATTCGGTAGCATCTCAACCTGCTCTGCCAGGAATTTCTGATTTTCAATTGTCGCCACTGCCGCCACCCGCACCAGTTTATTCGTGCTCGCTTTGCCACTAACCAGCAACTCTTTCAAAAATGGTTTATCCGAAAAATTTTTCTCCAGACTGATCGCCAGTTTCACCTGTGCCTCACTAAGTCCTGCCAACTTGAAAGCGAACTCAAAGATCGAATCAAAACCTTTTTTTAAGTACAACTTTCTGCAATTCACCTCCGGCAACAGTCCCGTAAATTTGTTTCGCCACTCCAAAGCCTGTTTTCCGTATTGCCTGCAGAGCTCATATAATTTTTCGTCCGTCAGATTTTCCATATTTTTTTGGTTAAATTATAGATCGATTGATGCCTGAATTTTAGCATTTCCAAGCCAAAAATCAAGAATTTAGACTGGCAAAAATCGGTCAAATATTGCGCGATAAAACTCGATTTTTTGGCTTGCACGAGAGGAGAAACGAGCTTGCGAAAAACAAAGAGCATTGCGCAATGAACAAGGCGCCACTCGTCTTTTTTAGCTTATATAAAAGCAAAATCAAGATTGCGATGCAACGAAAACATTGTCCCGCAAAGCTGCCTTTATCAACAACTATTCTTTATACACCACTTTTCCCGCCTCTCCCTTCATACTTTCCACTCGCGGATACAGATATTTTAGAATGCTCCCGCCTCCGGCTTCCTCCACTTGCTCTTTTTCCTGCAGGCTTTGAGCCTGATCGGTGATGTCCTTTGCCGAATAAACCAATTTCACAACATTATCCTCCTCGTCCAGCACGGGAACCATATTCAAAATCACCAGAATTTCATGGTCCTTTTTGAGCATGCGATACGGTCCGACTCCCTGCATTTTCTCTCTTTCTTTGATTATTTTGGAATGCATACCGGCGAAATCCGGCAAATCTTCCGAATTTATCAATTCAAAAATTGTTTTTCCATCGGCCAGCTCATCACAGTTGGTCTGCAGCATGCGGCAAAACTGGCTTTCCACAAATTCGAAATGCCCCTCGGAATCAGTCACGAAAATTGCGTTTTCTTCATCCCCGAGCAATTCCCGATATTCTTTTTCCAGACTGGCCTTATCCTCAACGACCGCTTCGCCATGCTCGTCCCCGCCTCCGCTTTCCAACACGTTCGTCGCCACTTCACCTGATCCGCCGCTTAGCACAAACATCACTCCCGAAAACGACACAATAAAAACGGCTACGGCCGCGATCGCTATCTTCTTGTTTTGCGATAGTGTCAGCATTTGGTTTTAATTTTTATACCGCATTATAACACAAAAAAGCCACTAGGTCAAACAGGTAAATGGCTTATCCTTAAGCCTGTCCCACGCTCTCCCGTGCCGAAACTTCCTTTTGGGAAGTAAATTCTAAAAATGTGAATGTCCAGACAGCGTAAGCAAAGATATCCACCACTCCGGTGATATAAGAAGCCACCACCAAGGCCACGACTCCCGCCGCGCCGCCGATCACGATACTCGTCACAGGCAGCGTCACTGTCGCTATATATCCGGAAACCACGATTATCAAAACAGGGATCAGAAAAACCAAAAACGCCTGAATAATCACTCGCACGCCTATGATCAGCATCAGCAAAGTGATCAGGAATGTATGCATCCAGTTCGTAATCACCAGTTTGGCGCTGGCCTTCATCGACTCGATCACGCCTTTTTTATCGATCACGATGTAGAAGTCGGCGTAAGTGAAAAGCAGAGTCAGGATAATTCCAATCACGAAGGCCACAATGAAAACAGGCAACAATAATTTAAAAATCACGGGCCCCAAATTGCGCACCACAAACGACATCTCGGTCAAAATTGAAAACACCGTAAAAGTCTTGATGATTATGTGATATTCGAGCAGTGGAAGATAAGTCATTAGGCCATAGCGCAGTCCTGTGCCGACGCTGGCGTCCTGTCCGTTTCTTTTTCGCGAAATCACCTGAATCGCCGCCGCCATGGCCAGTGTCGGGAAGAGCAGATAAATAATTGCCAGAACCACGGTTACAACAATCAGTGGCATCGTCAACGAAACATGACCACTTATAAAATCCCAGATAGTCCCCAGCACATCAAACAAAAAGTGATCTTCGCCGTCGCTGAAAATGTATGAGCTCTTGAAGGCGAAAAATTGATAGGTCATATACCCGACGCCGAAAGTGGTGGTAAAAAGTCCGGGAAAAAATCCCAGCCAGCGTATCAATTTTTTATTGTTCTGCGTGAATTCCCAGGACTCGGCGATGATTTTTTTATAATCCATTACCAAATCATATTACGGCGCTCTTCCTTAAAGTCAAATTGTGATGTATATTTTTCCCAACTGCTACACTCATGCCTTATCTAAGCCAATTACTGGACAGTCGCGTCACCGACAGCGCCGATCACGATGTCGGAATTTTAAAGGATGTTTTGATAAAACCAAAAGTAGGCCAATATGTTCCTCTCAAGTTTTTGGCTATTGAAAGAGGAAAACCCAAACATCTGATTTATATTCCATATGATGTGGTCGAAAATTTTAGTCGCGAAGAAGTCTCTCTGAAGGTCTTATTTCGCAAAATTCGTAAACGTCCCAGCATCTCAACAAATTTTATCGGACTTCGGCAGAGCGTTATGGATCAGCAGATTGTCGACATGTCCGGCGCCCGTGTCGTGCGCGTGAACGATCTGCGTATCGGCAATTTTGCCGGAAAGATGTCTGTTCTTGGAATCGATGTCAGCACCAAAGGCCTGCTCCGCCGTCTGGGACTGGCCTGGCTCGATTTTTTTGCTTTGCTAAAGGTCAATTTGATTGATTGGCGTCACGCCCATACAGTTCATCGCGCTCTCAAAATAGATACAGTGGCCCAGCGCCTGAACCGTCTGCATCCCGCCGATCTGGCAAATATTATTGAGGATTTGAATATCAAACACGGTAGTAAATTGGTGAAAGCCCTCGATGCCAAAGCCGCCGCGAAAGCCCTCGAAGAAGTGGAACCGAATCTTCAGAAACTCCTCGTCAAATATCTCGGGCCCAAACAGGCCTCCGATATTTTGGCCCAGATGTCCATCGAAGAAATCGTCGACCTGATGCGCATGTTACCGGCCAGTGAAGCAAAACAATATTTGGAAAAACTTCGCAACGACAAAAAAAAGTCGGTTCAAAAATTGCTTATCTATCCTGACGACACAGCCGGCGGTCTGATGACTCTGGATTTTATGGCAGTCCGTCCGGAGTTGACCGCCCACGAGGTAATTGAGGAGATTCGCAAAACCTCAAGCACCATGAGTTCCCTTCTTTATGTCTATGTCACCGATGAAAATGGACATTTTCGAGGCGTTGTTTCAGTTCGCTGGCTGATGCTCGCCAAGCCCGATAAAAAAATGTCCGAACTGGCCAAAGCACTACCCCAAGGATCCTCGCTCCACGTCAATCAAAAGATCAATGAGATCATGAATATCATGACCAAATACGATCTTTTTACCGCCGTCGTCCTCGACACTCATCATAAATTGGTGGGTGTCGTTGCCATCGACGATATCATGCGTCATCTCGTGCCTAATGCCTAAGCCCTTTTTCTATGAAAGAGAGATGGATTCAGCTTAAATATAAAATACTTTTCTTCCTCGGGGTGGTCGGGCCGGGCATAATCTCCGCCAACGCCGACAACGATGCCGGTGGTATCACGACTTATTCCATCGTCGGCGCCCACTTCGGCACCAGCATGCTTTGGATTCTTTTTCTGATCACTTTTTCTCTGGCCATCACGCAGGAAATGGGCGTGCGCATCGGTTTGATCACGCGTCAGGGCCTCGCCGGTATCATCCGTGAAACCTTTGGTATCCGCCTCACCGCGCTGGCGATGCTCATCATGCTCGTCGCAAATCTCGGCACCATCACAGCCGAATTCGCCGGCATAGCCTCCTCTTTTGAAATTATCGGTGTCAGCAAATACATCGTCGTTCCCGCCGCCGCTCTGATTGTCTGGCTTATCCTTTATAAGGGTTCCTTCAAAACCACACAGAAAATTTTTCTGATTTTCTCCTTTTTTTACATCGTTTATTTTGTGAACGGCTTCATCATAAAGCCTGACTATGCTCCAATTCTCAAAGACTTGGTCACGCCAACCATCCAATGGACCACACCATTTTTGTTTACCATGATCGCATTAATCGGAACCACAATCACGCCTTGGGGCCAATTTTTCATCCAATCCTATGTCGTGGACAAGGGTCTCAATGTCAAACATTACAAAACCGAAAAAGCCGAAGTTTATTTTGGCGCCTTCCTCACCAACATCGTCAGTTTTTTCATAATTATCTCTACCGCCGCCACCTTATATAAAGCCGGCATTCATATCGATGGTGCCAAAGATGCCGCTCTTGCATTGAAACCTCTTGCGGGTGAATTTGCCGAATTTCTCTTTGCCTTCGGCCTTTTTAGCGCTTCCATGCTCGGTGCCTTTATTCTGCCGGTCGCTACCGCCTACGCCATCTGCGAAGCCTTCGGCTGGGAAAGCGGATTCAACACAACTTGGAAAACAGGCCGCATCTTCTATTCCATTATTCTTTTCTCCATCATCATTTCCGCCGCTCTGATTATGATTCCAAACATCCCGCTGATCAAAATCATGATTCTTTCACAGAATTTGAACGGCATCCTTCTTCCATTCATCCTGATTTTCGTGATCAAAATCATCAACAACAAAAATATCATGGGCGAATATACCAACAAGCCGCTTGGCAATATTATCGCGTGGACCACAGTTATCGGCATCATCGCCGCCAGCGTCACTCTCTTCATTTTTTCATTCATCGCTTGACCGCCACATTTTTAGCCTTGTCAAATATCCGGCGCTTCGGTATACTCCTCTAAGCGAATTTCAATTTTATGGAACATACCAAGAAAAAGAAAATCATCGACAAATACGCATTGCATGGGAAAGACACAGGTTCCTCCCACGTGCAGATCGCCGTTCTGACCGAGAGGATCAATTCTTTGTCCGACCATTTGAAAGACCATCCAAAAGATGATCATTCCCGTCGCGGACTTTTTGGTCTGGTCAGCAAGCGCCGTAAACATCTGAACTATCTGCGTCTTCATGATAAGGATGTTTACGATGAACTACTCGGAAAGTTGAAACTTCGCAAATAACATTCGTTCCTTAAAAATTCAAAAATCGCCCTGATGAGACCGAAATGATTCTCGGGTAGCAAGCTTGAGAGAATTTCCACTAAAAAACTTTGGCAATTCCCTGAATCTTGAGACTTGAGAAGTTCGGCTTTCATTTTGGGCTTATATTTAACCCAATTAACATGAAAGCTAAACCAGTAACTATGCAACTCGCCGGCCGCGAATTGCGTATCACAAATTCACCAATCACCAGCTACGCCACGGGTTCCGCGGTTGTTTCGCTTGGGGATACGGTGATTATGGCCAACGCCACTTTGAGCGAAAATGCCCGCGAAGGCATGGATTTTTTCCCGCTCGTCGTGGACTATGAAGAAAACATGTATGCCGCCGGCAAGATCAAAGGCAGCCGCTTTGTAAAGCGCGAAGGCCGGCCTTCGGAAAACGCCGTTATAATTTCCCGTCTGATCGACCGCCCGATGCGGCCTCTTTTCCCGAAAAAAACCAGAAATGAAGTGCAGGTAATCTGCAGCGCTTTGTCGATCGATTTGGAAGTTGATCCGGCCACCACCGCAATCAACGCCGCTTCTGTCGCATTGATGCTTACCGGTGCGCCTTTTGAAGGTCCGATCGGAGCAGTGCGCGTGGGCTTGATTGACGGCAAAATCATCATCAACCCCACTTATAAAGAATGTGAAGAAGGCAAACTAAACCTTGTCGTCGCCGGTACTATGGACGCTATCGCCATGGTCGAATCCGCCGCCAAAGAAGTTCCCGAGGAAACTATTCTCGAAGCCTTTAAAGTGGCTCACGAAGAGATCAAGAAAATCTGCCAGCTCCAGCTCGATTTTGTAAAACAATTTGAAATCAAACCTTTCGAACTGACTCTTGCCAAAGATAACGAAGACGCTGTCAAAGCCGTCGAAGACACTATAACCGCAGACATGATGGACACAGTCAAAGGCAAAACCAAGATGGAGGTCAAAGAAAAAATTCACGCTCTCGAACACGCTCTCGAGGAAAAATACGCCGCCGATATCGGGGCTGAAAAATTCAGCAAAAAAGATTTGGCCGAAGTTCTAAACGACAAACTCGAAAAGAATATGCGCAAAAATATTCTCGGAAAGGAAGCGCGTTTGGATGGAAGGACGCTTAGCGAAGTCCGTCCAATAAGCGTTGTTCCGGATGTTCTGCCGCGCACTCACGGCTCCGCTATTTTCCAACGCGGCGAAACTATGGCTCTGACTATCACCACCCTTGGTGGTCCGCAGGATGCCCAGACCATCGACATTATGGATCGCGACGAAATTCGCCGCTACATGCATCATTATCATTTTCCGCCTTTCGCCACCGGCGAAGTCAAAATGCTTCGCGGTCCGGGCCGTCGTGAAATCGGTCATGGTGACTTGGCCGAACGCGCATTGCTTGCCGTTCTTCCTACAAAGGAGGAATTTCCATATACTATGTGGCTGGTTTCCGAAATTATCCGTTGCAATGGCTCCAGCTCAATGGCTTCCGTCTGCGGCTCAACCCTCTCTCTGATGTGCGCCGGCGTGCCTATCAAACGTCCGGTTTCCGCTGTCGCCATGGGCCTCGTTTCCGATTCGGATTCAGGCTCTTACAAGATTCTCACCGACATTCAGGGCATGGAGGATTTTGCCGGCGATATGGATTTCAAATGTGCCGGAACCACAGAGGGCATCACAGCCCTTCAGATGGACATCAAGATCAAAGGTCTGAAAATGGAGCTCCTCAAAGAGGCACTTTCACAAGCCAAAGAAGCCCGTGCCTTCATTCTCGAAAAGATGCTTGAGGTCGTGCCTGAACCACGCAAGTCTCTCTCCAAATACGCGCCTCTTATTATCTCTACGACTGTGGAACAGGAAATGATACGCATCATCATCGGAAAAGGCGGCGAGACAATCCAGAGAATTACCGAGGAATGCGGCGTCGAAATTGACATCAACGATGACGGCGTTGTTTCCATCACCGCTCCGGATCAGGAAAAAGGCGAAAAGGCCTTGGCTTGGATCAAACAACTCACTCACAAACCAAAAGCCGGAGAAGTCTTTGAAGGCAAAGTCGTCAAGATCATGGAGTTTGGTGCATTCGTCGAATTTCTTCCGGGCAAAGACGGTCTCGTCCACATTTCTCAATTGGCCAACACCCGCGTAAACCGCGTCGAAGACGTGGTCGCAGTGGGGGACACTCTCAAGGTCAAGCTGATGGAAGTCGACGACATGGGCCGCTACAACCTGTCTCACAAGGCCACCCTCGGCTCCTCCGATGGCGCTCCGGAAAACGGCGCTCCGCATCACGCCCACGCCGAGCCAAAAGGCCCGCGCCACCACTTCCGCAAAGTCTAAAAATAATTGACCGAAAGAGCGTGGATCAGTATATTGTCCTCGCTCTTTTGAAACCTCCTGCGGGTATCGTATAACGGCTATTATGTCACCTTGCCATGGTGAAGACACGGGTTCGACTCCCGTTACCCGCTCCAAATCTATAAGCAGGTTTTTATATAGAGCTCTGTAAACATATCCACAAAATACTCCCCACCGTTTTTCCCTTCGGTGGAACCTTTGGCGCTTATGCCTGTGATTGGACATTTCGCGATTTTTTGCCTTACTCCTGCCCGCAAAAATTCTTCAGCTCTTTCAATAGCGGTATCAACAACATACGGAGATGTTCGTATAGAAAGCTTTCCATTATTAACTTCTACGGAAACAGCTTCCTTTTTTAAACTGCATCTGAAATAACGTATTGGAGAATCTCCCGCGTCGACAGGAAGAGAGATCTCATTTACATTTTCAAAAATAGCATGATTTATCGCGCCGAGAGCATTGCCGGACATTTTAGGTTTAATCTTTAAGACCTCCCTAACTTCTTCACTTTTCAGAAATTCAACAATTTCATCGGTAGAAAAATTTTCCTGAAGTTGAGCTGTCAATCCCTCCAACATCTGCAGAATAGACGCCGCCCCCTGAATAAAGCCCTCCCGTAAGCGCCTATCAAGGCCGAAATTAAGATTTGAGTTCAAGATTGAAAGAACATCTTTGATTCGGTCCTCTCCGGTAGAAAGCGGCTTTTGCGCTAGCGTTTGAATAGTCGAATCAACTGCCTCACGCATCTTTGGAATATTTTTTTCAATTGCATCGGCGGTTGCACGGAACTCACTTCCATTGTCAGCTTTAGGCATTTCTTTTGCCGCTAAAGATTCTGCTTTGCTAACAGACTTTAATGCTTCTCCAAAATCTATATCGGGACTTGCCATATGTTTTGTTATCAACAAATTATAGCAGAAAATAAGCGAAAGAGGTATCGCAATATCTCGGTCATCACTTCATTCCATGGAAATTTCAAACGCTCTTATCGATCAGAATTCAAATTATAAAGATCTTTTAGGAATGGCCCCGCGATATGGCTTCCGCCACTTATTCCTTTTTCCAATCGTTTTTTTGTAAGCCACTTTGAAAACAGTTGGCACAAATCTTCATCGCCCACATAAAACCCCACGCCTCTTTGCGTCACGAAAGATTTCAAAAAAACTTTGATTAGAGGGCTTAACCCTATGCCAAATTGTTCATAGCATTTTGCTTGTGCAGCCTCGTAAAGTTTGGCGTCCATCCTGACGGTCAATTGTTTTTGGGTTTTCATGGTGTCTTTGGTTAGGTATATATCGGTCGAAGCCGCTGTCGGAATATACAGCAAAAAGACAGCAAAAGCGACACGAGTCCGGGAACAACAGTTCCCACCCATACAAACCATCGCAAAACCACATCGACACCGCACCACCGTCGAATCATTTCATCGATTTTTCTTGACCCTCAGCCATTTGACCAAAGCCACAAAACATGTTATCATATGCTAGTATAAAACATATCTATGTCCAAAGAAGCCGTTCGAGATTTAGGTCCTGAAGGAGAGGGGAGTATCCAGGAAACACTCGCAGATCGGTTAGCCAGGTCGTTGAAAGGTGCTTATAGAGCTATCCGCAATTTGGCAAATACCGCTTTGTCGAAAGCCGACCAAAATCATGCCAGCAGACTGATATTCAATAAAGTAGCCAATCTTCTCGGAAAAGCATATATCAAAATTTCCGGAGAAACAGACTTTACCAAGGTCACGAAATTTGAGGACAGAGTGAAAGCCTTTATAGGTAAAGCATTTTCTGCTGAAGGCGTAGAGCTTTTTGAATTGCTTACAACTCCAAATAAGGAAGGGGTGGACAAACCTCATCGGTTTTTTGAGCTACTGGCAAGTATATACGAACAAGTAGTCGAGACCAAAGCCGGGCCTGATACAGCAACTCATGACATGAGGGCAACCTTCCACGATAGAGCAACCTTGGCAGGCAGAGGAGGGGCACCATCAAGATATATGAACCGCAAACAAGGCTCCTAATCACGCATCTCCAATTTTCCCCTTTTCCCCCTTGACATATTTTAATAATGGGCGTAAATTCAGTCACCAATCTGAATTACTACCTAATTTCTACAATATGAAACAAGGATTTCTTCGCAAGTTGATGAGCAAATTGATTCTTTCCCTCCCGCTCATCGCTCTCTCCATGCTGTTTTCCGTTGCTGCAGTTTACGCCGACACGATCACCATCGTTGAAAGCACCCCTATTCGTCACGAAAATCAGACTTTTGAATTCACAGGCGGTCTGGGTTCTTTTTCCCTTGATGACAATGGCAGCAATGCCGACGCCCTTTCAAATACCGTCACCTTCTCTCCAGCTGCCGGGACTTACTCGGTCACACAGTCCGAAGTGATCAACTGGTCGCTTTTGAGTCTCGCATGCGTTGGCGATACCGACTCCGGAACAGTTATTAGTCTTGCGACCAGAAACGCCGTCATCGACATGGACGTTGGCGAAGACATCACTTGTACTTTTACCAACGACATGACGAGTAGCAATGTCAGCGAAGATCCTGTGAACGCCACTATCATCGTTACAGTCGACTCTATTCCGGACAACGAGCACGACTTTTTCTTTTTGAGCGACTTCGGTTCTTTCACCATCGACGACGATGGCAATGTTTCCAACGACCGTTCCAATACCATCACGCTTCAAAAACCGGTCGGCTATTACAATCTCACCGAAGATCAGGACGACGGTCAGGTCCTAACCGGTATCTCCTGCGTCGATCCTGACAACGGCACAACTATCGACATCCTCAACTCCAAGGTCTTGCTCGACTTGGATAAAGGCGAAACGATCCTTTGCACTTTTGTGAACAGCCCGGAAGATTATTTGAATAATCTCACTCAGGAAGAAGACGACGGCACCACCGGCGACGATAACAACGGTAACGACAACAACAACGGTAACAACAACAACGATGACGATGACGATGACCAAACTCCTCCTCCGGATGAAGACGACGGCACAGGTGGTGATGAATACAATGGTCTTTCCTGCGGCGACGGGCTTTATCTCACCGTCTGGATTCACCGCGGCTGGGAAAACGACCCCGCGCAGGTCACAAAACTACAGACCTTTTTGAATGAAAACCTCGGCTTAAGTCTCGAGGTCAACGGCGTTTACGATCAGGCCACTTTCGAAGCCGTAAATACCTTCCAGGTCGGCAACTTCGACGAAGTTCTCGCCCCTTGGGGCATCGACAAGCCTACCGGCTTTGTCTACCTGACCACCCAGCGCTGGGTCAACATCACGGCCTGCCCGGGTACAGAGATTCCGATGCCGGAACTCGTTCCGTACAATCAGAGATAAATTTATTTCGAATCTCTCAAAAGCCCTGCCATTACGGTGGGGCTTTTTTTAAACTCAACTCTTCTCACGATTGCAAAAACCCTTCAAATATCCTAAATTGCCTTAGCACAAGCGGGTATCGTATAACGGCTATTATGCGACCTTCCCAAGGTTGAGACACGGGTTCGACTCCCGTTACCCGCTCCAGACACCATGAAAATCGCTGTTCTCACATCCGGCGGGGTGGACAGTTCCGTCGCCCTTCGTCTGCTTCACAGGCAGGGCCACGATCTGACCGCCTTTTACCTCAAAATTTGGCTTGAAGACGAGCTCTCTTTTTTGGGTGACTGCCCTTGGAAGGAGGATTTGAAATACCTCAAAAAAATCTGCAAAGAATTAAAAATTCCGCTCAAAATCGTCCCTCTTCAAAAAGAATATTTCGATACCGTCGTCAAATACACGATCAGGGAAGTCAAAGCCGGCCGCACGCCAAACCCGGACATCATGTGCAACAACGCCGTCAAATTCGGCCTATTCGTCAAAAAGATCGGTCCCTCATTCGAAAAAATATCCACCGGTCACTACGCGCAAGTCATTCAAAAGAAAGGTCGCTATTATCTAAAACGCTGTCCAGACAAAATCAAAGATCAGACTTATTTTCTCGCCAATCTCAAGCAAGATCAGCTCAAAAGAATAATCTTCCCCATCGGCCACCTCACAAAAGCCGAAGTCCGTTCCCTCGCCAAAAAATTCAAACTGCCAAACAAAGATCGCAAAGACAGTCAGGGCATCTGCTTCCTCGGACGTCTCCGCTACCGCGACTTCATCCGTCACTATCTCGGCGAACGCAAAGGCGATCTGGTGGAATTTGAAACTGGCAAAATTCTCGGCCATCACAAGGGCTTTTTCTATTACACCATCGGCCAGCGCAAAGACATTGAGCTCTCAAACGGCCCTTGGTATGTGGTCAAAAAGGATATCAAAAAAAACATCGTCTACATCTCACGTCATTACCATGAAAAGGACAAACCACGCGACACTTTCAAAGTCGGCAAATTCAACTGGTTCTCCGGCAAATTTCCCATCAAAAAAACTCTCCATGTCAAAACCCGCCACGGCCCGCATTTATACAAATGCACTCTGAAAAAATCGGGCACCGTCCGCCTCAACAAATCCGACCAAGGCCTCGCCGCCGGCCAGTTTGCGGTTTTCTATGATGGGAAAACCTGTATCGGCTCCGGCGTTATTCTATAAAAAGCAGCAGGCACATCACGCCGATCCCCGCCACAAAAAGCACCAGCTGTCCCACCGCCTGCCCAAACTTTGGCTCTCTTTTATGCAATTCCGGAATCAGATCCGAGCACGCGATATAAATAAATCCGCCCGCCGCGAACGGTACCAAAACCATTTCAATATTCCCGACAATATTACTCAAAAGCAGCGTCACAACCACGCCCAATACCGCCGTCAGCGCCGTCAAAAAATTCAGCCACAGCGCCTTTTTCTTTGACAGTCCGCCGTAAAGAAGCACCCCAAAATCGCCGATCTCCTGCGGAAT